>OLOV01001185.1_pt1 | contig 20961 bp, 14 predicted proteins | sample 1672931 | NCBI WGS metagenome assembly OLOV01 (sample SAMEA3136738, study PRJEB25190) | human gut metagenome | biome: human gut; feature: human-associated habitat; material: faeces | place: Austria | collected 2013
CGCTGATAATTAAAACAAAACAACATCGGCAGTTTTTTGAGTGATAAAGTCAGGAAAATTACAGTCGTATCCGTAGCCTGACAATACCTATTTTTGAGTATTTTGTGTCGCTAAATATCCGCTATATCAATAAAGATGTGTACCTTTGTGTCATCAAAAAAATAATTACCACAAACAATAATAGCAATGAAACATCTTCACAACCTCTTGACACTCGTTGCTTTGGCATGCCTTACGTTTGGTATGACCGCATGTAACGATGATGATGACGACCCCGACAGCATCGACTTGGTGTACAACTTCGGCAGGGAAGCCAAAGAGTATAACGCCGACGGCTATTGGACCGAAGTTCTCAACCCCGAACAAGGCCCTCTTGGGTATACCGGCGTAACCATATCGCACAGCGTTTTGGTATCTGAATTCGGAGGAGTCAAGTACTACTCGTGGTCCGGCTTCTGCCCCTCCAAAGTTTCGGACCTGAAGGACTACACGGCTGAAGGCACTTGGGTGGATCACCAGTATGCAGCCATGCCCGGCAAGGGTTTCACAACTCCCAACTATCTCGTGGGTTACTGGAATACCTCCGAAAAGCTCGATGGGAATATCGCAACCCCCAGCTGCTATATCAAATTCGATAGCGAGGTCGCCTTACTCAGCACTCGTATAGCCAATACCACATGGGGCTACTTCGCAATGAAGAACGGCGATGCATACAGCACGCCCTTTGGTCAGGACGACTACTGCAACGTTATCATCTACGGACGTCTTCGCGGCGTGAGCGTGGGTTCGATTAAGGTTCCCCTCGCTTACAAGGGCAAGATTTTTGACTCGTGGATAGGTGTCGACCTCTCCGGACTGGGTACCGTGGACGAGCTCGTATTCCAGATGGAATCCAGCGACAATTCCACTTTCAACGGAGTTTCGTATATGAACAACCCGGCATACTTCTGCATCACCGACCTGTATACGCGATTCTACAAATCCCCGATAAAACAATAATTTAGCCGATACGGCAGAAAAAACATGGGCGATCGGGCATTCCGGTCGCCTTTTTTTTATGCTCGACTATGGCATCCATACCGAAAAAATGACGTATATTTGCATCGGTCAAAAGGCGCTTCCACGCCGGGAGCGTCGTTATGCAAACACCCAAGATGTTTCTTACCTACCATACCATAACCAACGGCATTTTGCGGCGCTTGTTGCCGCTGATAATAATTATACTGACCGTCGCGCTACCCTCCTGCGAGGGCGGTGAGGACACGGAGGGTGATCTTGTACTCGCCGAGAGCGCCATGCATGAAGGTCGCTATGGAGAGGCCGCTGAGATATGCCGTGACATTCTCCAAAAGACGGACAGTACGGCTATCACCGTCAATCAGATGTGCCGCATAGCCGTCGTGTATGCCACGGCTGCGGACAATGATTGCGACAACGAATTGAATATGGCGCGTGCCGCCGATTGCTTCCGGCGTGCCGCTTCTGTCAGCGCCGACTCGGTATCCGTGTTTCTTAACAGTCTGAGTGTTGAGGAGCAGAGCATTGCCAATATGGCGCATCGCTTGGCCCTGGGCACGCATTCGGACTTGCGCGACTACGAGGATTACGTACCCGACAGCATAGACGTGCATGTCCATGAGTGACGACTGGAAAGACGCATTGGCGGTAATTCGCGCCGCCGTAACGCCCGGGGAGGATGATTCAGCACGGTCGGCAGACGATGGCATCGAGCCGATGGATACTGCCGGAGGGCCGACCGATGGTGTCAAGGCATGGACTCTCGAAATAATATACGAGCGCAAAGGCCGTGGCGGTCATCCGGCCACCATTGTGGTATGTCCGCAAGGTATGTCCGATGATGATGTGGATGCCTTGGCCGGCACGCTGCGCCGACGCCTCGGGGTGGGTGGCAGCGCCCGTGGTGGTGAGATATTGTTGCAGGGCGACCGTCGAGACGCTTTGCGCACCATGCTGCCGAGCCTCGGGTTCAAGACCAAAGGCTGACAAATACGCATTTCGTCACGCCTCGGTTCTTGCCGATGCCGACAAAACTCGTATTACAATTTCACATCCGCCCAACCATATAATTTGCATCCACCAAATCCGTACCACACCATGTCCCACTTGACCATATACAAAGCTTCTGCCGGGTCCGGCAAGACATATACGCTTACGCTGCAATATATTACGTTGCTTTTGGGCGTCAAAGATGCTGACGGCGTATACCATCTTAACCACAAAGAATGTCTGCCGCAAGGCGAGGGCGTGCAGCGTCGCCGCCATCGCCATATCTTGGCGGTGACCTTCACCAATAAGGCTACGGAAGAGATGAAGCAGCGCATACTCAAGGAATTGCAGGATTTGGCTGATGAACCGGAGGTCGGGGCAAAGGATGCCGCGTATGCGATGGCATTGACGGATTTGTTTGGATGTACGCGCCGGCAGTTGGCCGAGGCTGCCAACGATGCTATGCGTCAGATCATATTCGATTACAGCCAGTTCCATGTCAGCACTATCGATGCTTTTTTTCAGAATGTGCTGCGTTCTATGGCCTTTGAATTCGAACGTCAAGGCGACTACGATATCACCATGGATTCGGATGCGGTCATCAATTTTGCCATAGACGGGCTGCTCGAAGAGTTTAATATGGCAGATGCTCGTCAGCGCAATACCGAATTGCGCCCGTTGAACGACTGGATACTCCGTAAGATGGAAGAGGCAGTGCGCGAAGGCAGAGATTTCAATATCTTCCAGTCCAAGGGTACGGTGCGACGCGACATTGTTGAGTTTGTTCACAGTTTTTTTGACGAGGGCTTTGTCGAGTATAGCAAAGCCATGGGCGAATGGCTGGGACGCGACGATGCCATACAGAATTTTAAGGATGCGGTAGACGACAAAATCAAGAGCCTTAAAGCGCAATTGGCCATGCAGATGGATGCGGCGAGGAATGCCGTGGGTGGACGCAAGCTAAAGGGCGAAATCTCTAATATCTTGAAGAATAATGAGCCGTCGAATCCCGAAACCAAATACTATAAGAGGGCGATGGCGGCCGTTTTCGAAGAGATGCCGTTCGGTTCGGCGGATATTTTCAAAGATTACACGCCCACGCCTGCCGAGGCACAGCCAATCCTGGCTGCGCTCAATTCTTATGCCAAGTATTGGGCTGACATCAAGACTCTTGAGATGCTGAGAAAATATATAGGCATGTACGGACTGCAGAAACTGGTGCTGGACCGCGTCGAGCAATGGCGTCGAGACAACAATGTCTTGTTGCTGAGCGATGCTGCCGACCTCATAAGCCGATTTGTGTCCAAGGATGATGTGCCCTTTATGTACGAGCGCATGGGCGTCGACCTGAGGCACTTTCTGATAGACGAGTTCCAGGATACATCGCGTCTGCAATGGAACAACTTTCGCCCACTGTTGTGCAATAGTCTTGCCTCGGGATTTGACAACTTGATTATCGGCGACGAAAAGCAGTCGATATATCGTTTCCGCAACTCGGATTCTTCGCTGCTGCAGCACGAAGTTGCTGACGAATTCTCCGCAGACTATCAATTGAAAGGGGTCAATCCCGGCGAGAACACCAATCACCGCAGCGCCGTCGAAATCGTACGCTTTAACAATACGCTGTTCCATTATATCGCCAAGCACATAGAATTGCCCGGCAAGACCCATTTTGATAGCTTCGACAATGTCATACAGGATATCCCGGAGCGTCATCGCGACCTGCATGGTGCGGTGCGTATCCATATTCCGCCCAAGAAGGAAAAAGACGCGGGCGCTGCCACGGACGTTGCGGATACGAATGATGTTGAAGATGAGTCCGTGGAGGCTGCAATGATTAAAAGTATTAGACGCCAGCACGATGAGGGCGGATACCGCTGGGGCGATATCGCCGTGCTCACCGACACCAACAGTCAGGCTTCGGGGTGCGTAGCCGCACTTATCGATGCGGGCATTCCGGTGATGTCTGCCGATGCGCTCGAGATTGACCGCGCCCGAAGTGTCGTTTTTGTCATCGGCATCATACGCCTTATTGCCAATCTATGGAACATAACCGATAAGGCCACGGACAAAGATCAAAAGACACGCCGCGTGCGCGCTTCGATGATGTTGTGCCGATTCGAGTTGGCCCTGTATCGCAATGATATGAATGGCGGAGCGGATGCTGACGGGGATACCTTTGTGAAAACCATCGAGGAGGTTATGGACGACTTGGCCAATGGTCGCATGGGCGATGACTTCCGCGAGCAGCTGGAACACATTGTGTCGCTGCATCCGTCGACGTTGATGTCTTTGGCGGACATGATTGTCGCCACCTTCGTGCCGCCGGAAATGGCGCAGCGCGAAAAGGTTTACCTGAGCGCACTATCGGACACGCTGATGGACTACTCCAACCTGTACGGCAACGACATCTACGATTTCCTGAATTGGTGGGATCGACAATCCAAGCATCCCACCATCAAAGCCTCGGGCGATACAGATGCCGTCAACGTAGTCACCATACACTCGGCCAAGGGCTTGCAATATCCGTGCGTGCACTTGCCATATATGGACTTCGAGCTCATCAGCATACGCAGCGAAAGCGAATGGGTAACATCGAAAGATCTCAAAGATTTAATCCCGGGCGAGGTCCTGCCCCCGGCGGTGTTTATAAGCTATAGCAAGGCTATGGATGATTATCATACGAGCTTCAAGGACGCCTATATGAAGAATTGTCGCGCCAAAGCCACCGACAGCATTAATAAGGCCTACGTAGCCCTTACGCGTCCCGAACGCGAATTGGATATATATATCAGCCCCAAATCATCGCAGGCACTGACACGCGATAAGGACACGGGCGCCATCACTGCTGTCGGTTTGGAGGCTAATAAGCCGTTTGATGTCATCTTGGTCAATGCTGTTGCCGCCATTGATAACAATACGCCCGTGCCCGAAGGTTACGAAGGTCGCGACCCGGCGGTCACCGAGGCCCTGGCCGAACATTTTGAGAGCGCGACGGAGTATGTCTACGGCGCCGACACGCATCCCGAGTATGACAAGGACGAGAAAGACGATACGGCCGATGACCTGAACTACGGCACGTACATACGCGATGATACGGCCATAGTCACGCGCGTGGATGCAATCACGCGCATAGATGATGGCGAGGAAGGCTTTGATGACGAGGATGACGAACCGGCGCCCCCCGAAGCGCATGTCCTGGTGGACGGAATTTACGAAAGCGAGGAGATACGACAAGCCGCTATACGCGGCAAAGTGCTGCACGAAGTATTCAGCGGTATACGCCGTCCCGAGGATGTGGATGATGACGAGGTGATGATACCGTTGTGCCGTTGTGCCAGTGCGCATTACCTGCGCCATACGCATAACTACAAGACTTATTTGGACGACTTGAGAGCCCTTTTCGGCGATGGCGGCACTAATGACGCCGGACTGCGACGCTGGTTTGTGGAGACGGACGATAGCATGGAAGAGCAGCCCATATTTGTGCCGCCCGTGCATCCGGAGGACGAGGACGACATCGGCCGGCTGCTGCGCCCGGACCGCGTGGTGATACACGAAGGCGTCATGGAAGTCGTCGATTTCAAATTTACTACCCGTGAATATCCCGCCCATCATCGGCAAGTCTACGAATATTGCCGCATCCTTCACATGATATATCCCGAGTATCCCATAAAAGGATACCTGTGGTATATGGACCGCCATACCGTAGTTCCCGTCAAGCTCGACTGAGCTTATAGCGGATCTTGTGAGAGTGATATGAATTATGAGATTTATATCGTAGTAAGCATAGAAATCGTAGAATCTATTAGAATTAGTTGGGGGTGTGCTGGAATTTATGAGGGCTATGTCATTGCTCCTATAGTTCCCATAATTCCGATAATATCAATTATGGGTCGGTATAGGCACAAAAAAAACGCGTGTTGACGCGTTCGAATTTGTGCGCGGCACATTTCTGTGCCTTGCTGTCCGAGGACGCCCGGATGGCGCCGCTCGGGGTTGCTTTTCGTGGATTTGTTTGTGTGTTAATTAGTAAAAACTATATCTATATATTACCCTATGAGAAACCATGTATTAGATTTTTCTGATGCAAAGGTAGACAAATGCTGTGATTGCATCCAAATTTCCCACGTTAAATATCTTTAATTAAGCTTATTTGTGGCATTTTGTCCGAATTTCGGCCCTTTTAATGCCCCTTTTGATGCCTGTTGCGGCGCAATCGGCGCAAAAAATGCACACAAGTATACCAATCAAATAGATGGGCGGGGTGGGGTCGGTACGAACAAAAGCCAGTAACCCGAGATAGTCCCGTATATCCCCCGAGATAGTCCCGTATAAAACTCCGAGACAACCCGTCGGCAAAAAAGAAGAAAGAAACCATTCGGCCATGCGGCTTTGAGGCTTCCTTCTTCTCGGATAGTAGTCTTACCAGGATTCGAACCTAGACAGACAGAACCAAAAACTGTAGTGCTACCATTACACCATAAGACTATCGTGATGCCCAAGCGCAACGCTTCGCGCCTTAAGCGCTGCAAAGTTACGCATAATTCCCCGTTCCCACAAAATTTTTTCCGAAAAAATAGTATTGTAAGATGAAATATAATTATCTTTGTGTAATAAATAAATTATTACTTAAGCTTCCTGTATGTATCTAGAATTTGTTAAAGACCTCTTTAAGGCTAACGAACATGTTTGTGTTATCTGTGGAGAAGAGCGGACCGAAGGATTCCTCGTTAAAATTAATACTCAATTAATTGCTGTTAAAACAAGGTATGGAATTGTAATAAAAAAAGATAGTGATATTACTGACATCTTCTCAATTAGCGCGGATAGTAAGTGCTTAGATAGCAATATTGATAGGTGTGCTAATAAGGCAGGTGGCATTGACGAGCCACAGGTTGACTCAAATATTAGAGATTCACGTATTGATGAGGCAAGGCAAAATGAATGTATGGATAATAGTATATGTAATGAAAGTTTGTCGTCTGAAGGTGCCCCAACATTGCAGCGTAATAATCATTGTAAAGAAATGACGCGACATGAATCGAGTATATATGAAGTACCGAAGCCTCAAATCAAGGTTGTAGGACATATCGATTTGTCTGCCATAAAAGACAAGAATCGCAAAAAGACGGTACGGCGTATTAGTGCAGGCAATATGTATGAGCACACCTCGTCTTGTCGTAATAATGTAAATGGAGAAGACTCCGCTATTGCGGAACGAAAAATAAACGCACTCATTCAAAAAGGGGAAACAAGAAATGCATTATCTCTAATTGAGATTTATTTGAAACGCCCTTCATGTGTGAGCAAATTCAGAAGTAGCCTATTGCTAAAAAAAGCGCAAGCGTATTCTGCATTGTCAGAATATGAGAGTGCAAAGACATCGTATGAGACTTTAATTAAGTATAATGAATCCATAAAAAGCTCATCCAATAACTTAAGCCACTTATATACTGAATTAGCAAGATTGCAAAATCTTACAGGGGAAGGGAAGGATGTTGTACTAAAGAGTTTAAACAATGCCATTCACTATAACCCCAACAACTCTTACGCATCTTCTTTTATTGAACAGTTGTCTTTAGATAACACAGGAGACGAACAGTTAAAGGTTGACATAGAGGAGGCTACGACGACAATTAGCCCAATGATTAGCATCGACATTAAGGAGCATCTATTCACTAATAATAGAGTTATAGAAAATGGGGGAGTTCCTACTCCGAGCATAGCTAAATCAATTTATGAGGACGCTAAGGGAACTAAGGGCGTAGATTTGTCAGAGCGATATCCGATTTATCTAGAAGCCGCCAAAGCGTATAGCATGCTCCCTATCGGTAGCTATGACACTCAGGAATATCTTGAATCGGTGGCTTATTATGCGATTTTGAAAGGGAACTCGTTGTTCCTGAAATTTAAGAAGGCTTTAAATAATAATATCTCGGATATAGAAACCCTTTTACGCATCAAGGATAGTGCATGTAGCTACTATGTTGAATCTTTAAGTCTTCTTTCAAATATAAAGGGAGAACATCTTCTGACAATTCTTGCGAATTATCTAAAGATGAATATTGCAGTTGTCTGCGTGAAGAATGGAATACAGCCCACTATTTCCGGCAACTTTAATAAGGTTTTTTTTAATTGTATAAGTAGCCCTGATGCTGAAATGAACTTAGTTGTATGGTCAACTATTATTACAATTGGGGCTGCGAGCTCATATGCGTGGAATGAGTTGACTAAAATTAAGGGTGGAACAAGAGGGCTATATGGAATAATGGCCTCACAGCAGGAACGATTTAAAATATATACTATACTTAACGACATCAATATTAACCCTATTCAAACTGATTTGATGCCGGGCGAATTCCTAAAGAAGTCTTTCGATAATAGAAAAAGTAGGAACATAAAGTTCAGGGAAGCGTTATCCAATATATTGAAGGAACGGCTAAATATTCGTTTACTTGCCCCGTTAGATACATTATGGCAGAATATACCTAATAAGTATATAGATTTGCTTTCAGATACAGATAAAGAGTCTTACAAAGTGGGGAGTATGGTACTCCATAATCTTTTACCATATTCAACTAGGCAAAGTCAAATAGAGAGAACGAATCTGTTGTATCAGGCGCAGGCCGATTTAGAGGAGCAGATAGAGTTCATAAATCAAAATACAACCTATTATGGTAGGACTTTTTTCTCCCCCCTTTATGTAAAATGGCGCTCATCCATCCAAAGAATACTAAGAGAAAAGATTTCCCAAACTCTGCCGCAATTACAGGTGTTTCCGGATCCTGCGTATCTTGTCCTTGATGGAGAAAACCTTGTCGCCAATCTCGTGGTAAAGAATATAGGGGAAAGCACTGCCGAAGGATTTAAGATGAGTGCGAGTCTGACCGCGACTGAAACAGGGGCTAAAATCAGTGGAAAAAGAGAGGGGCAAAAGGATATTCCTGTCGGAACTCAATTTGACCAAAAAATGACTTTGCCAGAAGTATTCCGTGGATGCAAGACGATTGATGTGTCCATTGATGTCGCGAGTATATATCAAGGAGAACAGACTGCTCCGATAAACTATAGATTTACTTTAGAGATAGAGCCGACTAGTACACTAACTGAAGAGGATATATTGTGGAAGGATGGCCCTAAAATGAGTGGCGTCTTGTTTAAGGGTCGGCAAGGACTTATAAACAAACTTACACGCCATTATCTTTCGGTAGATAGAGATAAACCATATATATTATATGGATTGACTAGAACAGGAAAGAGTTCTATTCTCCTTAATTTAAAAAATGCCTTATCAGGGCATGCCATAAGTATAAATGGGGCTAAACATGAGTTAGTTCCGATAGAATGGGATCTATCTGAGGCCTCTAGTTTTGGAAATGCAAGAGATATGTGGCAGTATCTGCTCAGGGACACGTTATATGATGAACTTGAGCAATTTGCTCAATCCAAGTGCCAAACAGAGCTTATGATTTCGGATTATCCACGAGCAAAGGATTTTAAGAGGATACTTCTGTATATGAAAACGATTAATAAGTATCCAATGTTTTTCATTGATGAGTTCTCACATATAAAGGTAATGCTTGATAACAATGTTATAAACACCTCTTTCTTACATATTCTACGCCAATACTCTTTAGAGGGGCTGGCAAGTTTTATCTTTGCCGGTACATACGATATAAAAGAATTGATCAGAGACCCAAAATATGCAATTACAGGACAGTTAGTGCACACCATAGAGGAGCAAATAAACGAGATAGATGAAAAATCGGCAGAAGAATTAATAAACGTAATGGAGGGAAGGCTAACATTTACAGACGAAGCAGTCAAACATATTCACTTGTTGTCTGGTGACGTACCATACTTTATTCAGATTATATGTAAATTCTGTGGATATTATGCGGTTGAAAAGAACCGCTCCTATCTTGGAAAGCCCGAAGTAGAGGATGTTGTCAAAATTTTAACGGGTGAAAAAGAAGGTGAGAGAGAGTCTTGGATTAAGGTTCTTCCCAAAAGTATCTTCCAAAACAACCTTTATAGCCCACAGGACTAGAAAGAAATAAACGTACTAATCACAAGCTTGTGTGACTTAAATGGGAACAATGAATTTCCACGGGGGGTTAGTATCTCAGAATTGCAGAAACAATGGAGTGAAAATGGCATAGAAGCCTTCAGGCCGAAATTGGCAGAGGCGGTGACAATACTTTGTGAAAGGAAAGTTTTAATTCAGTCTGTTGATGAGTTAGATACCGTATACCGTATTTCTGTTGATTTATTTAGACGATGGTGGAGAGTCCACCATCCTGACACCAAACTTGAAATCACCACAATTCAATAAAAGATGAGACAAGCGTTTGAGATTGCCGAGATTAAAGATGCTAGTATGCTTTATGGAAGAGCTGCTCTTATAAGGAGACTACATATTCTTGCAAAACGATGTGAGAATGCATCAATAATAGGTGCAAGGCGTTTTGGGAAAACATGTTTGTTGAAGAGTTTTATTTATGAAGTGAAAAAAAAACATCAATGCGACAAACATTTACCCAGTATACATTGACTTTAAAACAGAAGACATTAAGGGAACAGACCAGGCTTATCGATATATGATATCGTGTCTTGTCGTGTCGTTATATAAAGATGGCATATATACATCATCAGAGCGTTTTGGCAATATCAACATAAGTCCATCAGATGATTGGATTGATGTTGATGAGCAAATCCATGGGTTATCAAGTGTAAAACTCCAGTCTACGCTTAAGCGTGTAATCATCTTTTTTGCTTCATTCTTCGAGAAGACGATATTGTTCGTTATTGATGAATACGAATATCTATTTAAGTATGTTTTGGATAGCCCGGGCGGTTTTATGAAGCTTAGAGAATTAAGCACAGAGGTGATTGGTGATGACCTTAGGCCCTTTGTTTTTTGGATCTCTGGTGCACTTAGTTGGGAACATTTATGTTCTGCAATTGGTTCTGGCGAATGCAATCCTATATCTGCCACGGAATTTGTGCCCCCTATTTCAAAAGAAGAATTCTTCTATATGTGGAAGTGCGAAACAGATAGTATTTCAGATCCCGAACTCAGAAATATGGCAGCTGAAGGATGTGCGTTTGCATGGGAAAAATCAGGAGGGGTGCCGTTTTATGGGAAATTGATAGGGTCATTCTTAGTCCGCAATAAAAAACTTCCGGACTACTCTTGTTGTGCATCTTTGTTTAACGAGATGCTAAACAAGACACTCAGTAATGCTGAAAAAAACATATTAATAGCAATATCGAGAGGGAAGAGTATCCCTTTAAGCTCTGTTGGTGTTTCTTCATTAAAAGAAAAGGGTATAATCGCTATGGCTAATAGCAAGCCAGTCATTTCGATTGGGTTCTTAAAAGATTTTATTTTCGCTGAAAATGCTGACATTAGTTTAATGATGCCACAGAAGAAAGAGCATGAAAAGCTTGTGGACGATATTAGTGGAATTATAGAGAATATTAATAAAACACGGGAGAATAAAAAACGTAAGTATATATTTATTCCGACGGTGGATAGTATGTCAACTTACCGCGATTTAAAGGGTCCGTGCTATACATCTGATACATTTGCTGAGTTTTCATGCGCAATCTATCGGATATATTTCGAGTGGACAAAAGAAACAAAGCCAAGGGATCTGTTGCCGAATAACGAATTTAAATACAATGACTTCGCTCAATATGTAGATATTGCTAGGCATTCATTAGGAAAGGCACATCAAATGGATACATTTTCTCTTTCTGATGGAAAAAAGAGTAAGCAGGATATGCTTTTGGAGATGACCGGTTCCTTAAACGAACCTAATAACCAAGACGACTTCTATAAACTGCAAATTGAGTTTCTTAGACGGTTTAAAACGACTATATTGCAAATTCAGGATTTTGTGCGAAGGCACTAAATATGATGAGATTTCAGAGACTGCCGAGACAAAAACGGTAAGCCATTTGCGATGAAGTCTTGCGACTTTATGCGGAAACAGATCTCAGATATGGAGGAATTGCAGATGTAAAGGGGATATAAGTTTGCACTATTGAATGAATTGTGTGTAACTTTGCGTCAGAAATTCCAAAGAATACAATCATGAGAAAGAAAAGAACAGAAGCCGGCGAGGAAGATTACGACAAGCTGCGGGCGGAGGCGGAGCAGCTGCGCAAGGAGCTGAGGTTGCAGAAGATGCGAGCCGAGGCACTTGACACGATGATAGACGTGGCAGAGGAAATGTTCAATATCCCTATAAGGAGAAATGCTGACGGTAAGAATTAAATACTGTACGCACGACATTCCAACGCCTACATGGGGTCGGAGATGTGTGTAATCAAACCGTATTTAGTTAATGCCCAAAATCGAGTCAACCAATTTCAGGAACTGAAAGATTCGGGCATACTGTTTGGGCAGCGGCGGAGGGGGTGATTGCGGTTACGGAAAAAAGTTGTATTTTTGTGGGTGAATAAGAAGGGATGCGTCCGGGCGGTATGCCGCCTCGGGACGTGGTTCTGTATGCTCGTCCCACGGGCATATAATCGGGGCACTCAGAACGGATGCGCTTCGGACGAACCTCAAGCGGAGGCACTCAGAACGGACGTTTCGGACGGAGGTCGAGAGATGAACCGCATCCCGATAATGAATGTTTTGATAATGAATGATTTGTCATCGAATAATATGAATAAGGATACTCACGATATAGATGCTCGGGGCAATGGCGCGCGCGGCGGAAATTCTGCCGTGGCTGAAACGGGCCGTGACGCTGATGGCCGTGACGTGGTCAGTGCCGTGGCCGCTCGCGAGGGAGCGGACGATGCCGGCTCGGGCGAGGCTTTGCGCGAGGCTGTGGGCGGCGAGTATAAGTATGGCTTTGTGAGTGATATCGATACGGATATCATTCCGCAGGGCTTGAACGCGGATATCGTGCGCCTGATTTCGCAAAAGAAGGGCGAGCCGGACTGGCTGCTCGATTTCCGTCTGCGTGCATACGAGCATTGGCGGACGTTGACGCCGCCTAAGTGGGGGCATTTGCAGATGCCGGATATTGATTTTCAGGCGTTGAGCTATTACGCTGCGCCGCGTCGCAAGTCGGACGCGCCTAAGAGCCTGGAGGAAGTGGATCCGGCAATTTTGGATACGTTCAATCGGCTGGGCATCTCGCTGGACGAGCAGAAGGCGCTGTCGGGCATGGCCGTGGATGCGGTTATGGACAGCGTGTCGGTGAAGACAACGCATAAGGAGAAGTTGGCCGAGATGGGCATTATCTTCTGCTCGTTTTCGCAGGCTGTGCGCGATTATCCCGACTTGGTGCGGCGCTACCTGGGCAAGGTGGTGCCGTATACGGACAATTTTTATGCGGCGCTCAACAGTGCGGTGTTCTCTGACGGGTCGTTTGTGTATATCCCCAAGGGTGTGCGCTGTCCGATGGAGTTGTCTACGTACTTCCGTATCAATGCTGCGGGCACGGGCCAGTTTGAGCGTACGCTCATTGTGGCCGACGACGACGCGTATGTGAGTTACCTTGAGGGCTGTACGGCGCCTATGCGCGACGAAAATCAGTTGCACGCGGCCATAGTCGAGATTGTAGCCGAGGAGCGTGCCGAGGTCAAGTACTCGACGGTGCAGAACTGGTACGCGGGCGACCGCGAGGGCCGCGGCGGCGTGTACAACCTCGTGACCAAGCGCGGTTTGTGTCGCGGCGACCACTCGAAAATCTCGTGGACGCAGGTGGAGACCGGCAGCGCCATCACGTGGAAGTATCCCGGGTGCATCCTCAAGGGTGACGGCAGCGTGGGCGAGTTTTACAGCGTGGCTGTGACCAATAATTTCCAGCAGGCCGATACGGGCACCAAGATGATACATTTGGGGCGTGACACGCGCTCGACCATCGTGAGCAAAGGCATCAGTGCCGGTCGCAGCCAAAACAGCTACCGAGGCCTGGTGCGCGTGGCTCCCGGAGCTGCCGGGGCGCGCAACTACACGCAATGCGACTCGCTGCTGCTTGGAGACAGATGCGGTGCGCACACTTTTCCCGACATAGATGTCGCCACCGATGACGCTGTGGTCGAGCACGAGGCCACGACGTCCAAAATCAGCGAGGAACAGCTGTTTTACTGCAATCAGCGCGGCATCCCCACCGAGGAGGCTGTGGGACTGATAGTCAACGGCTATGCCAAAGAAGTAATGAATAAATTGCCGATGGAGTTTGCCGTGGAGGCACAGAAGTTGCTTTCCATCACCCTCGAAGGGTCTATCGGCTGAGAAATCGGATATACAGCATATACATATGAGCAACGATATATTATTACAAGTCAAGGGGCTACGAGCCTCTACGACCGAGGGTAAGGAAATTCTCAAGGGTATCGACCTGACCATCCGTCCGGGTGAGGTGCACGCCATCATGGGGCCCAACGGCTCGGGCAAGAGCACACTCAGCGGCGTACTGGCCGGCGATCCGCGTTTTGTGGTGACCGCCGGCACTGCCACCCTGGGCGATGCCGACCTGCTGGCGCTGTCGCCCGAGGATCGCAGCCACGAGGGGTTGTTTCTGTCCTTCCAGTACCCGGTGGAAATACCCGGGGTGAGCATGGTCAACTTTATGCGTGCGGCTGTCAATGCCAAGCGCCGTTACCAAGGCCTTGAGCCACTGGGCGCCGCAGACTTCCTGAAGCTGATGCGCCAAAAGCGCTCCGTCGTCGAGTTGGACAATAAATTGGCCTCGCGCTCGGTGAACGAGGGCTTTTCCGGCGGCGAGAAAAAGCGCAACGAAATCTTCCAGATGGCAGTGCTCGAGCCTCGACTGAGCATTTTGGACGAGACGGACTCGGGCCTCGACATCGATGCCCTACGCATCGTTGCCTCCGGAGTCAATCGTCTGCGTACCGATCGTAACGCAACCATAGTGATTACGCACTACCAGCGCCTGTTGGACTACATCAAGCCTGACGTAGTACATATATTATATAAGGGACGTATCGTCTATACCGGCGGCCCCGAGTTGGCGCTCGAACTTGAGCAGCGCGGCTACGACTGGATCAAGGAACAAGTGGACGAAGTCCAATGAAAGAGCAGAGCATGAACGCCAATCCATTACAACAATACATCGATCTGGCCCGCGAGCACCGCGACCTTCTCGAGAGCGGCTCGCCGGCGGTGATGAACGCCCTGCGCGACCGTGCCGCCGAGGTGTGCGCCTCCGTGGAGCTGCCTCGTGATGGCAGCCGGCCCTATCTGTATACCTCGCTGCGCCGGATGTTTGCGCCCGACTTAGGCGTCAATATTTCGCGCTTGCCCTTCAGTGCTACCGCTGCCGATGCTTTCCGTTGTCGTGTGCCCAATATCAGTACAGCCGTCGGCATCGTGGCCAATGATACTTTTGCAGACGATCAGCCCGGCTTATCCAACCTTGGCGCCGGTGTCACCGTGTGCAGCCTGCGCCGTGCCGCCACTCTGATGCCCGAAGTGCTGCAACGTCATTACGGCACCATTGTAGATATTGAAGACATGCGTAACGGCGATCGTGCCGCCGTGGCCCTGAACACACTTTTGGCACAGGACGGCATCCTTGTACATGTTGCACGCGGCGTACATGTCGATCGTACCATCCAGCTGGTGCAGGTGCTCAATGCCGCCGCACCGACTCTGGCTGTACGCCGTATGCTCATCGTCCTCGAAGCCGGCGCCGATGCATCGCTACTGTTGTGCGACCACACCGCCCCCGGCGCTGCCGCGTCTACCATCTCGCAGGTCACGGAGGTATACCTTGACGAAGATGCCTCGCTGTCACTATATACGCTCGAGGAATCAGCCTCGGACACCTCGCGCCTATGTCGTACCGGAGTTTGTGCCGGCCGTGGCGCACGCCTGTCCATGACGCCGGTTACTCTGCTGTGCGGTACCAGTCGCAACAACATCGCCGTGTCCCTCGAGGGGGAGGGCGCCGAGTGCAACATCAACGGCATGGCCCTGGCCGATGGCTCCATGGTGGCCGACAATAATTCGGTAGTTTACCATAAGGCACCTCGCTGCACCACGTTGCAAAATTTCCGCTACGTAGTCGATGACCAAGCTCGCGGCTCTTTCGAGGGTATGATACACGTTGCCGAAGGGGCGCACCACACTAACGGCGAACAAAACAATCGCAATGTTCTGCTGTCCGACGGTGCTCGTATGCACTCGCTGCCGCAGCTCGAAATATATTGTGACGATGTCAAATGCGGTCACGGCAGCGCCACCGGACGTCTGGACGAGCGTCAGATGTTCTATATGCAAAGCCGCGGCATCCCCGCCGCCGAGGCTCGCACGATGCTTATCCAAGCTTTTATGGCGGACATTTTAGATGCAATACGGCTGGAGCCTCTGCGCCTGCGTCTTCAGATGCTTGTTGATAACCGCTTACGTCGCGATGTCGCGCCTTCGGGATGCGCCGACTGCAATATTTGTCCGCAATAATATATCACAAGACAATGTCCGACATCAAATTAGACATAGAAAATATACGCGGCCAGTTTGCCATACTCAGCCGCAAGGTCAACAATCGTCCGCTTGTCTACTTGGACAATGCCGCCACCTCCCAGACTCCGGCACGTGTCCTCGATACCCTCGAGGAAATGTATACCTGCCATCATGCCAATGTGCACCGCGGCGTCCATAGCATTTCGCAGGAAGCGACAGACCGCCTTGAACATGTGCGCCATCGCGTAGCACTTCGCCTCGGCGCTGCCTCGGACGAAGAAATTGTCTTTACACGCGGCACCACCGAGTCTGTCAATCTTGTGGCCGACGCCTATTGTCGACTGCTGTCACCCGGCGATGAAATCCTCGTGACGGTTATGGAACACCACTCGAATATTGTCCCGTGGCAATTGGCAGCTCGGCGCAATAGGCTGAAAATACGTGCTGCCGGCATCCGGCAGGACGGATCATTGGATCTTGACACCGTGTCAGCCATCCTGGGCGAAGGACGTGTGCGCCTTGTCGCCGTCTGCCATGTCTCCAATGTCTTGGGTACGGTCAATCCCGTGCGGAGCATTGCCGATATGGCACATGCTGCCGGTGCTGTCGTCCTTGTAGACGGAGCTCAGGCCGCCGCGCACATGAATATAAATGTATCAGCCTTGGGTGCGGACTTCTATGCCTTTTCATCTCATAAAATGTATGGGCCCACAGGTGTCGGCGTTCTTTACGGACGCCGCGAATTGTTGGACCATATGCCTCCCTATCAGGGTGGTGGAGAAATGATTGCGCATGTGGACATCGATCATGCAACTTTTGCCGATTTGCCTTTCAAGTTTGAGGCCGGAACACCCGATTTCACTGCCGTGGCCGCCTTTGATGCCGCTTTCGACTTTATTGATAGCATCGGCATCGATGCCATGGCTGTCCACGAACATGCGCTGCTTGACGAGGCCACGCGGCTGATGCTCGACCGTCTGCCCGGCGTGCGCATCTTCGGCGCCACGCCCGACAAAGAGCCGGTGATATCATTCCTTCTCGACGGCATACACCATTACGACACCGGGATGCTGTTGGACCAACTTGGCATAGCCGTCCGCACCGGACACCATTGTGCCCAGCCGCTGATGACGGCCTTCGGCATCGAAGGATGTGTTCGAGCCTCATTCGCAATATATAACACCATGGACGAGGTGCACGCCTTTGTTGACGGGCTTGTCCGCGTCCAAAACATTCTGAAGAATTAATCCAACAGGCGCTGTCATGCCACGCACAACTCAGCCACGTATGCACAAAATTATCTTCGTAACACTCTTCTCGCTGCTTTCGGCTATTCTGTCGGGATGCTCCGGGCCGGACTCTTTTGCAGTCAAAGGCCACGTAAAAGGCGATGCAACCATCAATCTCAGAGCATTATACTATGTCGACGGAGCACTCCAAAGCTCGATATTCCCGGCCGATCGCGGCTCTTTTGCCTTCAAGGGGCGTGCACCCGAGGGCGCCGTTGTCGAGATTTTGGACAACGACTATCGGCTTCTCGGGCGCTTCTATGCCGTTAATGGCGATGAAATAGACGTAACCATAGATCCCAAATCGCCCGCCTCAGCTAAAGTCAACAAGGGCAGTGATATAGCCGTACGCTGGGCGCAATGGCTCAATGCCAATGCCAAAACGATAGACAGTCGCAACAGTAAAATTATCAATGCTTTGGCTGCTAAATATGTCAAAGCTCATCCGCAAGATATAGTTTCGACACTGATCATCACCACCGTATATGACGCCTCTGTCGACCCGGAAGGCGCATCGCGGCTGCTGTCTTCCATCGCGCCTGAGGCTCGCCCGACCGCGCTCACCGAAGCCATGGCTACGCTGCTTATGTATGCGGATACGAATGCCGCAAAACGTCGCGTATCTCCGCTGACGCTTATGGCTCAGGGAGATACGGTGACTACCTTCAGCCCGCGTAAGCATCGTCTCAGCCTTCTGGTGTTCTCGGACGAAAACAGCGGCCGCGCCGACAGTATCGTCCCGGCGTTGCGTCGCCTTCGCAAGGCACACACTGACAAAGCCTTGGGCATTATGGATGTTTCGCTGGATGCAGACACCCTGGCATGGCTGCGCAGTACGCGCAACGACACGGCCACATGGGATGCCGCCTGGGGAACGGGTGGAATAGCCTCGGCGGCGCTGAAGCCGTTAGCCATACCTCGGATTCCGTACTTCATCGTAACGGATAGTGTCGGCTCGCAGATCTATCGTGGCGCGTCCATCTCGCAGGCTCTCAAAAAGATAGACAAATAGGCCGTAACCACTAACAACAACATCCGTATGCTTGTCAAGATACACGGCGCTGCCATTCAGGGCATAGATGCCATAGGCGTGGATATTGAATTGACCGCCGTCCACAACCCGTCTACTGTTATTACTATTGTAGGCCTGCCGGACACGGCCGTCAAGGAGTCTGTAGACCGTGTGCGCTCGGCTATACGCGAAAGTGGATACGCTGTGCCTACCGGGATTACAACCATCAATCTCGCCCCGGCAGACGTCAAGAAGGAGGGTAGTGCATACGACCTGCCCATAGCCCTTGCGCACCTCATAGCCAATGATGTGATTTCGGCACCCTCGGTGGACCGCTTTATGATTATGGGCGAATTGTCGCTTGACGGCAGCGTCCGCCCCATACGTGGCGCCTTATGTATGGCCATCTTGGCTCGCAATGCAGGCTTCGATGCAATAATACTTCCGCGAGACAATGCGGCCGAAGCTGCCGTTGTCGATGGTATCGATGTTATCGGTGTCGAGAATCTCAAGCAGGTGGCCAACCTGATGTGCGGAGTGGCAGATATTGCTCCTACACATAGCGATGTGGATGCGTTGTTTGCCACCACGGACAATGACAATGCTTTAGATTTCAGTGATGTGCGCGGTCAAGAGGAGGTTAAGAAAGCTTTGGAAATTGCCTGCGCCGGCGGTCATAACATCCTGATGATCGGCTCGCCCGGGTCGGGCAAATCGATGATGGCCAAGTTGCTGCCCACAATCTTGCCGCCGTTGACGCTGGAAGAGGCGTTGGAAACCACGCGAATACACTCGGTGGCAGGTAAATTGCCCGGTGGTAGCCATCTACTTACGCGCCGCCCGTTTCGTGCACCGCACCATACTATTTCGCCCGTTGCACTTGTAGGCGGCGGCGTCAATCCTATGCCCGGCGAGATTTCGCTGGCGCACAATGGGGTATTGTTTTTGGATGAGTTCCCGGAATTCAACCGTCAGGTGCTGGAAGTCCTGCGTCAGCCGCTCGAGGACGGCGACATTTGTGTCAGCCGTGCCAAATACTCGGTGACTTATCCGGCGCGTTTTATGTTGGTGGCATCTATGAACCCTTGTCCATGTGGTTATTATAACCATCCTACACGTATGTGTACCTGCCCTCCCGGTGCTGTATTGCGCTACAAAAACCGTATTTCAGGTCCGCTATTGGACCGCATAGACCTTCATGTTCAAGTCCAGCCTGTGGACTTCAATACCCTCGCGGACAGCGCCCCGGCCGAAAGTAGCGCCGAGATACGCGCACGTGTCATTGCGGCACGCGAAATACAGCGTCGCCGCTTTGCCGGCATTGAGGGCGTGCACTGCAATGCTCAGATGAGCAGCAATTTGATACGTCGTTTCTGCCCTATAGACGAACGAGGGCGGGCAATACTCGAGCGTGCGATACGTCTATATGGTTTTTCGGCAAGAGCCTATGACCGTATACTGCGCGTGGCTCGTACTATTGCCGACCTTGAGGGGCTTGACGCGATAGATGCACGACACATCGGACGTGCGTGTATGATGCGTTCTTTCGAACGCGAGGATTGGGGTGTGACCAACCTTAACCCTTCCAAGCGCCAAAATTGACATCTTTGCATCGCGGCATCCGTCACAACTTCCGGCTTCTGCATTAAAAATGGTCGTGAAGCATACTTGAATGTAATGCCGCTTTAAGGGATTTTTCGAATACTATGATAAATTGCTATGCTACACGTCGGTAAGCCGATGTGTGAACCATGTTGCGCTTGCTTTTTGCAATGATTAGCCCACTTCCCTTTGTTAAAACCTGTTAAAACTAAAGAAAAAAACGTGGAAGATTTTGTTGTTATCGGAAAAGGGTGTAACTTTGCATCCGCTTTCGGGAAGAAACGGCGTGCTGTCAAGGCGGTCGTCCGAGGCAAAAGAGCACATTGAAAGAATTGCAATAACAGACAAAGTAGTACAAGAGAACGGCGCGCCGCCGGGGGATTCAAGTCCGAAGGTGGCGCGGCAAAATTTTGCACTCGTCATACGAAATTCCGATTTTCAAGCACAATAATACGGCGAATCAGCCGGAGCCATCGAAACGGTTCGGACGCGAAGTTGGACATGAGTTTGTCTGTCTTTTAGAATGAAAAAGATAAAAGAAAAGATAAACAACAACGGAGAGTTTGATCCTGGCTCAGGATGAACGCTAG
>OLOV01001188.1_pt1 | contig 20944 bp, 16 predicted proteins | sample 1672931 | NCBI WGS metagenome assembly OLOV01 (sample SAMEA3136738, study PRJEB25190) | human gut metagenome | biome: human gut; feature: human-associated habitat; material: faeces | place: Austria | collected 2013
CAACGAAAACGGCGTTAAGACGCTGCTTTGGTTCGAGCCCGAGCGCTTTGCTCTTAATGTAAACGACCTTAAGGACGACGGCTCTACCCTTAAAAAGGAGTGGATGACCGATTACGGCGTCAACTACTGGAAATGGGATGGCTATGCCGATAACGCACAGTACAATGCATTCGCGCAGGGCGAGGGTGTTGTTGGCTACGATGAGAATCATCATCATATGTATGGTGGACCAAACGGTTTCTATCATTCCACCGACTTGTGGGAAAAGTGGATTGTCCTGTTCGAGAACGTATGGGACAAGGCCGATGAGCTCGGCATCGACAACCTGTGGGTCTCTCTCACCTGCTATGTGAACCCGAGCCCCTGGTTCTTGCAGTGGTCCAACTCGGTGTGGATTCAGTGCACGCACGATCGCGGCGAAGTCTCCAATTCAACGCTCAACAACAAGATGGACAACATGTTGAGCTATCGAGATGGAGCCTACTACGACTTCGTCAAGAACCACGACTTCCAGTTCCCGCTTTCCAACCTCTACAACCACGACCCGATTTACGGTAAAGAGGGCACGGGTATCACGGCAACCTCTATGGACGGTGCACAGTTCCGCAACTATCTGTACATGATGGCCACGCGCGGCACATCGTTCTGGGAGCTCTATTATTCCGATAGCCTGTTTGACAACGAAAAGTACTTGGTGAATGCCGACTTCCTCGAGTGGGCTGAGGAGAACTTCGATAAGCTTCAGAACGCCAAGATGATTGGCGGCGTTCCGGCCTCGGGCGTCAAACTCGGTGGCATTAGCGGTGCGGGAACGCAGGAAGCTTACGGCTTCTCTTGCTTCAACAGCGCCGGTGACGAAGGCATCATCTCGATGCGCAACCCGTCGGCCAGTGAGAAGACCATCACCTTCAAGCTCGATGCCGGTGTGGGTGCCTCGCACGCTGGCACCTTTAAGCGCTCAATCGTAGAATCCTACACTTCGGACGGAAGCGCACTCGATTCTTCGAAGGATAGCTATGCCCAGGGCGATACGGTTACCGTGACGCTCAAACCGGGCGAGACCCAGATTTGGAATCTGAGCCAGAAGGGTGACACTCAGGCTCCGAAGCTCGACACGATGTATGTCAAGGGTGCAAAGAGCCTTCGTGTTCAGGCAAGCGAGCACGTGACCGGTGCCAAGTTTACTGTTGCTGTTGACGGTAAGCAGGTCGAATGCAAGAGCGTTGAGGCATCTGCTGATATGCGCACATTTGACATCAAGCTTGTTGACGCCGTGAAGAGCGGCAGCAAGATTGAGGTTACGGCTGCCCAAGGCCAGGATGCTTCTGGTAACGGCCTCGAGGGAAGTGTCTCGGGTGTCTATCGTCAGAATGGCATCATCGCCTCTGCGGAGACTTCGACCGGCGGTGAGCTTTCTAATGCCAAAGACAGCGTGGAGGGCAAGAACGGCTTTGCTGTTGCCACGAGCGTTTCTGACGCGGCATCCTCGACGGCGCTTCTCTCTCAGGGTAATGAGTGGAAGCTCGGTATCGACAAGGACGGCAAGGCGTACTTTGTCGTTAACGGTACAACCGCTACCTCCGATGTGACGGTTACGGGTGGCAACGTAACGATTACGGGTGTTCGCGAGAATAACGGCATGCTTAAGATCTATGTTGACGGTGAGCTTGCCGGCAGTGCCTACCTGGGTGCGAAGAATGCCGATCACGTTGTGAGCGTCGATGCGATTACCGCTGGTAACGGTACGAAGCAAACTTCGCTTGCTGTCTACGATCATGCCCTTGCCTACGACGAGGTGCCTACGTCCGCGCTGGCGGAGCTGATTGCGACCGTCGAGGCGAAGAAGGACTCGGTGAGCGACGCATCCTGGGCAAACGCCGATATGGACAACCTGCTGGCCCAGGCAAAGGCGGCACTAAAGGGCGACGCTGCTGCCAAGAAGGCCGCATATGACAACCTTTATGCGGGTTATCTCAAGCTCGTTCCTGCGAACAAGATCGCGAACCTTGCCTTGGGCAAGGTGCCGACGGCTGCTTGGGTCGATGGCGACACGGCCACTCCGGTGACGAATTCTAACGCTTCTCGCGCCCTGACCGTTGCGACCGATGGCAACAATGCAAGCGCAGACGGCTATTGCATCTTTGGCAACGATGCCAAAGAGGCAGGTTCGTACATGCAGGTCGACCTCGGATCTGACTGCGAGATCACCGGAGTGAACCTGTGGCGCTATTGGACGGACTCGCGCACCTACAAGGCAACCGCACTTGTGGTTGCAAGCAAGTCTGACTTCTCGGATGCTCAGATTCTTTACTATTCGGGCGATAACGACGTGTTCGGTTTGGGCGAGGACCCGAAGGATAGTTTGTACGCCGAGACATCTGCGGGCAAGCAGCTCTTTGACGCCTCCAACTCCGAGACAGCGACGATGGCGCGTTACGTGCGCCTGTACGCCTCCGGTGTCAAGGGCACGGGTACTTCGAAGGAAAACCATGTGGTTGAGCTTCAGGTTTTTGGAATCGCAAAACAAAACGATCCGTACGACCTGAACGGCGAGAACGGTTTGCTTTCCCTGATTGCTCGTGCAGAGACCGCTCAGAAGAATGCCGATTCGTATGAGTCGGTGGAGGGTCTTGTCGATCCCTTGAAGCGCGCACACGACGTCATCGATCGTATCGATGCTGGACAGGATGTGACGTACGGCGAGGTCAAGGATGCCGCCGAGGCTCTCAAAGCGGCGCTTGACGCTCTGGTTGTCAAGGCTCCTGCAAAGAAGGTTACCGTGACGTTTGATGACGGCTGCGGGAATAAGTCTACGGTCGAGCTTGACGAGGGCGGCAAACTGGCCAAGCCTGTTGACCCCACGCGAGAGGGTTATGACTTCGCTGGGTGGTGTATTGACAAGGACGGCGAGCATGCGTTTGACTTCGACTCTGCGGTGAACGCTGACATTACGCTCTACGCCAAGTGGAACAAGCGGCAGCCCGGTGGCTCCGGTTCCGGAAACGAGGGCGGCTCCGGTGGCGCTTCTACAGATAAGGACACCACGGGCTCCCAGAACAAGGGCGACAAGAAGAGCACCAAGGCCGATCTTCCCGGTACAGGTGACAACTCCATGTTCTTCGCGGGTCTTGCACTTAGCCTGGGCGTGGCGGCCATTGCGGCTTCCCGTTTTCTCGGGCGCAAGCGTGAGGAGTAGGTCCTAGCAGCAGATACCAGCTGGTGCTTTTTGCGGGTGAACGGGCGCAGTGCGCAAGCGCTGTGCCCGTTTTTTATGTCGGGCTAGAGGCATGGACTAGAGTGAGCCCATCTGATTCGATGCCAGCATCAGCTGAGGAGCGTGTCTGCCTCTCTTAGCGCAGCTCTCGATTTGGCGGGCGACGACTCCTTCGGGATCGCGGTCCATGACGAGGACGTCGATTCTTTCGAGCGGGGCAAACAGCATAAGGCCGCCCGCGTCGACCTTTGTTGCGTCGATGAGGGCGATCGAGGTCGATGCCGCCTCGATAAAAGCGCTTTTAACCTGCGCCATCTGTTCGAAGTTGGTCATGAGCCCGCGGTTGGGGACAAACGAAGTGGGGCACAGGAACGCTTTGTCGGCATGAAGGACTTCAAGCGCGCGCAGGGCAAGTGGTCCATAGAGATAACGGTGGCCTTTGCGCAAGGTCCCTCCCAGCAGGATTACATCGGTTTGGGGAAGACTGTCGTCAATATAGTTGGCGATGGTGACATCGGCGGTGATAACCGTGATGTCGCGGCGCGCGGTAAGGGCATGCACGAACTCGAGGGCAGTGGTGCCGGAGTCGACAATGATCGAGTCGCCGTCCTCGACAAGTTCAATGGCGGTTTGCGCAATGGCCTGTTTGGCGGCGACGTTGAGGTTGATGCGCTTGTCTTGAATGGAGACGGTCAGTGCCTTGTGCAGCGAGACGGCGCCGCCGTGCGTCCGACGCAGTTTGCCTGCCGCTTCGAGCGCGTCAAGATCGGCGCGGGCGGTGACAGCGGAGACTCCGAAGGTGCGAGCAAGATCCGATACCTGTACGGACGCGGAATGCTCGAGCATATCGAGGATGGCTGCGCGGCGTTCTTCGGCAAAAGTTGCGGCGTTGCTACTCATGAAAGGCTCCGGATGTGGGTCGAAATGTGCAGATTCTATTTTGCTTTATTTTCGTATTACGCAAGAAAAAGCATATCGTTTGCTTTGTTTTTGCGCAAATGCAAGTGAATATAGAACAGCCGTCGCCCATCAATGCTGGCAAAAGGAGATGTTCACTGAGGGTGACGCTTGCGTTTCTTTGCGAACGGACTCGAACGATAAGGAAGGCGACTTCGCAGGTAGAGAGTGGATTTTATACAATGGCATCAACGTTTGGCTCGCGCGGGGATGCGCGGTGCCGCAATGCCGGGACGGTCCCGTGCAGAAGGGAGCGATCATGCTCGTTACCACCAAGGAGATGCTGCTCGACGCAAAGAAGAACCACTACGGCGTGGGTGCCTTTAACGTCGAGAACCTCGAGTTCGTCATGGCTGTGCTCAAGGCTGCCGAGGAGACCAAGTCTCCCGTCATCATGCAGACCACTCCGGGCACCATTAAGGCTGCCGGTCTCGATTATTTCTACGGCATGGTCAAGGCTGCGGCCGAGCGCACCGAGGTTCCCGTGGCGCTGCACCTGGATCATGGTGACGGCTATAACCGCTGCATGCAGGCTCTTCGTACCGGCTACACCTCCGTCATGATCGATGGCAGCCATGAGCTGTTCGAGGACAACATCGCCCTCACCAAGCTGGTTGCCGATGCCGGTGCCGCCATGGGCGTGCCCGTGGAGGCCGAGCTTGGCAAGGTCGGCGGCAAGGAAGACGACGGTCCAGCAGTCGAGGGCGAAAATCCCTACACCGATCCCGACGAGGCCGTGGAGTTTGTGGAGCGCACCGGCTGCACGAGCCTTGCCATCGGCGTGGGCACCGCGCACGGTGTGTATGTGGGCACCCCGCATATCCAGCAGGATGTGGTCAAGGCCATCGCTTCCAAGCTCGATATCCCGCTGGTCCTGCATGGCACCTCTGGCGTGCCCGATGAGCAGGTCGCCGAGGCCATCAAGAACGGCATCTGCAAGGTCAACTATGCCACCGAGCTGCGTCAGGCTTTCACCAAGGGCTTCATGCGCTACATGTCCGAGAACCCCGAGTGCTTCGATCCCAAGAAGCCGGGCCGCGAGGGCATGGCCGAGATTACGGATATCGTGAAGATCCGCATGGAGAACTTGGGTTCTGTGGGCCGCGCGTAAGAGGCAACACTCATTTTGATTTCGAGAAGGGTCTCGGAGGGTGCTCCGAGGCCCTTTTTGTGTGACAATACCCCAGGTTTGATTGTCACGTTTTATGGGAGAAGAGGGCTGTGGCCAGCAAACTCGATAGTGCGAATACAGAATCGTTTGACGATGGCGTGCCAGTGGCGCTCGAAGATCGAGCCCCGGGTGAGCTGCGCGGCGCGGGCGCTCGCTCACCTTTGTTTTGGAAAACCATGCTCGTCGCCATGGCGCTCATGTGGGGCTTTTCCTTTTGCATGATGAAAGACGTCCTCGATGCACTGCCGCCGTATCTGCTGCTTGCCTGCCGTTTTCTCATCGCTGCACTCATCATGCTCGCCCTGTTTTTCCGCCGCATTCGCGTCCATTTTAACCGGACGTATATCGTTGCCGGCCTTTTGATGGGTACCTCGCTTTGGGCTGCGTACGTGTTGCAAACCGTGGGGCTTGTCGATACCACAGCAGGAAAGAGCGCGTTCTTGACGGGAACATATTGCGTACTCGTGCCCTTTATCGGACATGCGGTGATGGGCGAGAAGCTCACGCGCTATAACCTGGGAGCGGCGTTTTTGTGTCTTGCGGGCATCGCATTCGTGGCACTCGATAGCCTTACCGTGGGGAAGGGCGACCTTTTGACACTTGCGGGCGCGGTCTTTTTTGCAATCGAGATCGTGATCGCTGCTAAGTTCGGCCGCAATCTCGATGTGAACGCCATAACGTTTTGGATGTTTTTGGTGGTTGCGTTGCTCTGCGTTGCAGGCTGGTTGTTCACCGAGCAAACTCCTCCGCTGGCGACGTTTACGCCGTCTCTTGTTGGTACTGTTTTGTTCTTGGCAGTGATATGCACCTGCGTGGGCATGCTCGTTCAAAATCTGGGACTTGCGCACGTTCCCTCTTCGACTGGCTCGTTGCTGCTCTCTCTTGAGTCGCCCTCGGGTGTGCTCTTCTCCGTGCTGTTGGGCGGCGAGGTGCTTACCGGCCGTCTGCTGTTTGGTTTTGCGCTGATTTTCCTCTCGGTCGTGCTCTCGGAAACTCATTTCGCATTTCTGCGTCGAAAATAATGCAGATCAACTGGTCGGTTGCGTATCCTCTATAATGTTGAGCGTTTGAATGTGCAAAAAGAAAGGTGTGCTCCATGCAGGCACAGAAGGCAGAAGGTACTAAGGATCTGATCGGCAGCGAGATGCGCGCGTGGCAGCACATGCAAGAGGTTGCCGCCAGCGTGTTTGAGCCGTATGGCTTCGAGCCTATCGAGACTCCCGCTATCGAGCAGGTTGACGTCTTTGTGCATGGTATTGGCCAGTCTACGGACGTGGTGCGCAAAGAGATGTTCCGCGTGTTCTCGGGCGCCAACTTTGCGCGCGTGCTGGAAGAGGGCACCGACGCCAAGCTCAAGGCAAAGCAGCGCCTGGCCCTGCGTCCCGAGGGTACGGCCGGCGTTGTGCGCTCTGTGGTGGAGAACAATCTGGTGCCTCAGGGTGCCGCTCCGTTCAAGGCATACTACGCCGAGGCGATGTTTCGCGGCGAGCGTCCGCAAAAGGGCCGCTTGCGCCAGTTCCACCAGGTAGGCATCGAGTGGCTGGGCGCCCCCGATCCCGCAGCAGATGCCGAGTGCATCATCATGCTTATGGAGTTTTACAAGCGCTTGGGCTTTGATCTGTCCAAGCTTCGCCTGCTTATCAATTCGATGGGCGACCCCGCGTGCCGTCCTGCCTATCGCGACCAGGTGCGCCAGTTTATTTTGGATCATGCGGACGACATGTGCGACGAGTGCCGCGAGCGCGCGGAGATCAACCCGCTGCGTGCCTTTGATTGCAAAAACGACCACTGCCGCGAGATTATGGCTGATGCCCCGCTTATGCGGGAGCATCTGTGCGACGAGTGCCGTGAGCACTACGAGCAGGTCAAGCGCTATCTGGATGCCGCCGGCATTCAGTATGTCGAGGATCCGACGCTCGTGCGCGGTCTGGATTACTACACGCGTACCGTTTTTGAGGTCGAGGCTCCGGGCGCTGGCGTTGGCTCTATTGGCGGCGGCGGTCGCTACGATGGCCTGGTCGAGCTCGAGGGCGGCAAGCATACTCCGGGCGTTGGCTTTGCCGTGGGCTTTGAGCGCGCACTGCTGGCCCTCGAGGCGTTTGGCGGAAGCATGACCACGGTGGCCGCCCCCTGCGTGTATGTTGCGAATGTTTCTGCCGATCAGCGCGGCGATGTCTTTGCCGTGAGTAACGAGTTGCGTGCTGTGGGTATTCATGCCGAGGCCGACTAATATGAGAAAGCCATTGTCAATAGGCGTGTTTGTTCGAGCCCGGTTTTAAACCGGGCTTTTCCGTTTCCCGTCGGGAGGGCCCGCGCACGCTGCACGTTTAGTCGACGCTTGCCTGGCAAGCTAATATCCGCGGGCTCTTGCGGGCGCGCTGCCGGCGGTCAGCCCGGCATGTCCGCGCGCCCCACCGCATTTCGATTCTCCGTCCGGCGCGCTCGTCCGAAACCAGTCTTGTTCACGGGCACGGCCCTCGGGCTGCCCAAAAAAGGGCTCGTGAACGCGCGCCGGCGATGCGTCGAGGCGCGGGCCCTCCCGGCGGGAGGCTTGTCGGCCGGCGGCGTCAGCCGAGGGTCCCCTCGGCCCGGCAGCCGATTTCCCAGACCCAGCAGGCGAGCTCGCGCGCGACGGCGGCGTTGGCCTTGCACGCGTTCTTGCCGGCCGCGGACAGAGCCTCGCGGCGGCGGCAGAGCCTGGCGGTGCACTCGTCGGCGCGCGACCGTATCGCCGCGGGGACGTCCGCGCCGGGCGTCAGGGCCTTCGGGCGGGGCGTGCACATCGAGTAGTGCCATGCCGACTCTATCAGCGCCGTCCGGACGAGCCGGTTGCCGGCCTTGGTTATCCCGCCGCGCCGCTCGGTCTCGCCGCTCGAGCGCTCCGAGGGCGTGAGCCCGCACCAGCTCGCGAAGGCCGGGGCCGAGCGGAACCTGCTGAAGGACCCGGCCTCCGCCGCGAGCCTGAAGGCCGTAAGGGTGTCGATCCCCTTGATACAGGAGAGCGCCTCCACGGCCGGGCGCCAGCGGTCGGTGCCGGCCAGCGCGACGACCTTCCTCTCGAGCTGCCGCTTGTCCGACTCCGCGCACCTGGCGGCCGTGACGTAGTGCTCGAGCACGTCGCGCTGCGGGCCCTCGAGCCTGGTCTCGGATATCCACCTCCAGTGGGCGCGCGTCCAGGCCTTCTTCCTCGTCCCATCGGCGTTGCGCTCGTCCCAGACGCGCCCGATCCTGATCAGGAACATGTTGAGGCGCTGGCGGGCCCGGAGGTAGTCGGCCGCCGCGTCGTCGAGGGCGCGGTCGAGGTCGCGGGCGGCCTCGGCGGCCGCGTCGGGCAGCGGGACCTCCACGATGTTGTGGGTGGCCAGCATGCGGGCGATGAACTCGGCGTCGCGCCGGTCGTTCTTGCGGCGGGCGTCCGCCGCGGGCCTCTGCATCCTGGAGACGGCGGCGACGGCGCAGTCGAGCCCGAGGGCGCGAAGCTCGCGCGCCATGCGGAACCCCGTGGGGCCGCTTTCGTAGCAGGCCCTGGGCTCCTCGAACCCGAGGGCCCACTCCGCGATCTCGGCGGCGTCCGTCCCGAAATCGCGGTGCACCACCTCGCCGGTGAAGGGGTTGAACGCCGCGGCGGCGACCGATCGCGCGTGGACGTCCAGGCCGATGGAGGTAACATGGGGCATGGGAAGCCTCCTCCCCGCAGGTGCGGTAGGGGCTACCGCACGGGCCGATACTCAAAGCCCATTGTGGCACCCCGAGCCCGCGGAAAGAAGCTGCGCCGCGGGGGAGGCGACCCAAATGGCTTTCTCATATCGTCTTGCATTTGGAGGAGACGGGGATTCGAACCGATGAGGTCGCGAGGCGTGAAACGGGCGGGCCGGTGGCCTGCCCGTAGCCGAGCGCGCGAGCGGGCGGCGGCAGCCGGCCGCGTGGCAGCGGATGCCGGAGGCATACGCGAATCCGCTCGTTGGCTCCATCGGGGCTATTAATATCTGTCACTTTCTCCTCAGTGCTGCTTTTTCGTGCGTACGACGCCGTAACTGAACATTTGGTTTCGTTTGGGAAGAAGCCCGTTTCTTTATTTGGGTACAGTGCGCCTATGCTGGATGAACGGTCAATATCGAGTGGTGAACGGCGTGATTGCAAGATGATGCCAAATTATTTTTTCAAGCGACCATTGTGGCTTAAAAGCGAAAAATTGGTATTAAGGTATTCAGACCAGTTTTTATATCTTCATATCTGAGCAGGGCGTTAGCGGCTGGGAAATGATCTTCATTCGGTAGCTTCGAGCGGAGAGAGCGAAAAAAATTTGATAAATCATGTTTCTAATTGGTTTCAAAATCGCAGGTAGAAGTGTTACCGAGAGGTGAACGGTCGAAATGAAGCCGTGAGCGGTTTGAAAGGCAACCTACAATCAGCAACATCAACAGAAAGCTCATAGCTGATATAATTCCAATCAACTTATAACGTGGTTACAACCAGTTCCCACACTAAATGAACGCGACGGGTAATTAAATCAAACGTTGCCATGAGATTGATTAAGCGGAAGGACTTCACTGAATGATCGGTTTTATTTTGACGGGCCACGGCCAATTCTCTAACGGGCTCGCAAGCGCAGTCGATATGGTCGCTGGCGACCAGCCTGCTTTCCAGATTGTTCCTTTTGAAGGCGATCATGCCGCAGAGTATGGTGACGAACTCCGTGCTGCCATCCAGCAGATGCATGATACCTGCGAGGGCGTTCTGGTTTTCGTTGACCTTCTTGGTGGTACCCCCTTCAACCAGGCAATGATGATTTCTCAGGAAATTGATAACGTTGAGGTTGTTACCGGTGCCAATCTCCCCATGCTTCTCGAGCTTGTGCTTACCCGTGATGGCTCTACCTTGGAAGAGCTTGCCGGTCAGGCTGTTGAGATCGGTCAGATGGGCATCGTCAACAAGAAGCTCGAGCCCGTTGCAGTTGAGGCAGAGCTTGATGTATTCGACGACGATGAGGATGGAATCTAATGGCGGTAGATTTTGGTCAAAGCATCCTTGCTTCTTCGATTGCCCTAGGCGGACTGCTTGTCATCATGGCGATCGTCTACTTCATCTGGTCGCGCATTGGCCTTAAGAAGAAGCAGAAGTACTTTAAGGAACTGCATGTCGAGCTTGCCCCCGGCCAGGAAATTATGTTCGCGGGAGGCATCTACGGAACGGTTAAGAGTATCGACGGCGATAAGGTCGAAGTGAAGGTTCGTTCCGGCGCCGTGCTCGATGTCTCACGTTACGCGATCCAGCAGATCGCCCAGTAAAGGTTCTTATGGACGAAGAATCGTCCTGAAATAGAACAACACTCAGAAAGGATGTGTTTCAAACATGGCAGAGCCCAATATTCTCCTTACGCGTATTGATAACCGATTGATTCATGGTCAGGTGGCAACTCAGTGGAATTCCACCTTGGGTGCGAATCTGATTCTTGTCGCCAACGACGACGTTGCGGGCAACAAGATGCGTCAGAACCTTATGAACATGGCAGCGCCCACTGGTGTCGCCACTCGTTTCTTCTCGCTGCAGAAAACGATCGATGTCATCCACAAGGCATCGCCCAAGCAGCATATCTTCCTCGTGGCCGAAAACCCGTCCGACGTGCTTACGCTCGTCAAAGGTGGGGTGCCTATACGCAAGGTAAACATCGGCAATATGCATATGTCGGAGGGCAAACGACAGGTGGCCACCAGCGTCGCCGTCGACGATGCCGACGTCGCCGCTTTCAAGGAGCTTCAGGATTTGGGGGTGGAGCTTGAGATTAGGCGTGTACCGAGCACGCCGGCGGAGGATATCAACAAGCTTTTCCAGTAAGGCACGTTGACATTCAAGCTGGATAATCCGGCAAATGCTTGTTTTATTGCAATGCGTAAACAAATGAAAGGAGGAGCAAGATGGAATACTCCGTTATTCAGGTCGCACTGGTCTTCATCGTCACGTTTATCGCGGCTATCGATCAGTTCAACTTCTTGGAGTCTCTCTATCAGCCCATCGTCACCGGCGCCGTCATCGGTTTGATCCTTGGCGACCTCAACACCGGTCTTCTCGTGGGTGGTACCTATCAGCTCATGACCATCGGCAACATGCCGATCGGTGGCGCACAGCCGCCTAACGCCGTTATCGGTGGTATTATGGCCGCCGTCCTGGCAATTGCATCGGGCCTCGAGCCCAACGCTGCCGTTGGCCTCGCCGTTCCGTTCGCGCTTCTTGGCCAGCTCGGCGTGACCCTCGTGTTCACCCTTATGTCGCCGCTCATGTCCACCGCGGACAACATGGCTCACAACGCCGACACCAAGGGTATCGAGCGCCTTAACTACTTCGCCATGGCACTGCTCGGTCTTATCTTCGCCGTCGTCGTCACGCTGTTCTTCATCGCTGGCGCTACGATCGGTCAGACCATCGCCTCCGCCATTCCGGACTGGCTGCAGACCGGCCTCTCCGCTGCTGGTGGCATGATGCGCTTCGTCGGCTTCGCCGTCCTGCTCAAGGTCATGATGACGCGCGATATGTGGGGCTTCTTCCTCATGGGCTTTGGCCTCGCGCTCATCACCGTTGCCAACGAATCTCTGGCAACGCCCGCCCTGTTGATTCTTGCCCTCGTGGGCTTCGGTATTGCTTTCTGGGACTTCCAGCAGCAGACCGAGCTTAAGGGTGCAGCCGTTGTTTCCGATGGAGGTGACTTCGAAGATGGCATCTAATGCTTACGTTATCCCCGAGCACTACGAGGATCTGACCCCCGCAGCTCAGCTCGATCAGAAGACCCTAAACAAGATGGCTTGGCGCTCCTGCTTCCTGCAGGCATCGTTCAACTACGAGCGTATGCAGGCCGCCGGTTGGCTCTACTCCATCCTTCCTGGTCTGGAGAAGATTCACACCAACAAGAACGACCTTGCGGCTTCGATGAGCCACAACCTCGAGTTCTTCAACACCCACCCGTTCCTCGTCACCTTCGTTATGGGTATCGTGCTTTCGCTCGAGCAGAACAAGGTTGACATCCCCACGATCCGCGCCGTCCGCGTCGCGGCAATGGGCCCCTTGGGCGGTATCGGCGACGCTCTGTTCTGGCTGACGCTCGTGCCTATCACGGCTGGCATCACCTCGAACATGGCTATCAACGGCAACGCCGCTGCGCCTATCATCTTCCTGCTCATCTTCAACGTGGTTCAGTTCGCTCTGCGCTTCTGGCTCATGAACTGGTCCTATAAGCTGGGCACCAGCGCCATCGACGCGCTGACGGCCAACATGAAGGCCTTCACCCGTGCCGCTTCCATCATGGGCGTCTTCGTCGTGGGCTGCCTGGTTGTCACCATGGGCGGCACCCAGATCAACCTCGAGATCCCCAACGGCACCACCCGTGGCCTCTCCGCCAACACTGTCGTGGTTTCCAATGCCGAGGCTAAGAACTTCTCTGATCTTGCTGGTATCGACACCGAGACTGCTGAGGCTGGCACCATGGCCATGACCGATGAGGACGGCAACGCCCTTAAGGCCACCGATGCTGATGGCAATGCTGTTGACTGCGGCGTTACCGACATGGGCAATGGCATGAGCTCCGTCACCTACGGTACCGTCACCGAGTCCCCGGTTACGTTCTCCGTGGCCAGCACGCTGAACACCATTGTTCCTAAGCTTGTCCCGCTGCTGCTCACCCTCCTGCTGTACTTCATGTTCGCGAAGCACAACTGGACCCCGACCAAGGGCATTCTCCTGCTCTTCGTCCTGGGCATCCTGGGCGCAGGCCCGTTCGGCCTCTGGCCGTGCATCTGGTAAGATTTTGCCAATGCCGGGGATGTGCGGTAACTGTCCGCACATCCCCCTTTTAGAGCTTCCCCCAGAGCTCTTAGGAGCGTACGATATGCTCCGTCATGTTTTTTGAAATGAGGTGTCCGCATGGCGCTTGGAACGCGCAAACAACCCCTGTACGATCAGCTTGTTGATATATTGAGCGAGAAGATCGAGCATGAGTGCGTTGCCGGTGACATGCTTCCGTCTGAGCGTGAGCTTTCGGAGCGTTACGGACTCTCTCGCACCACGGTTCGTCTTGCTCTCCAAGAGCTCGAGAGCCTTGGTTTGGTCGTTCGCCAGCATGGACGCGGTACCTTTGTATCGGACCGCTCCGTGCAGGCGACCAATCTCACGCAGTCATATAGCTTTACCGAGCAGATGCGCGAGCTCGGCCGCAATCCCAAAACGACGATTTTGGAGTTTGCGGAAATGGAGGCAGACAAGAACCTCGCGGAGCACATGGGAGTTCGCCTCGGCGAAAAACTCTTTAAGATTAAACGCTTGCGTTCAGCGGACGATGTTCCCATGATGGTCGAGCGCAGCTATCTGCCCTTGCGTAAATTCATCACTTTGAAGCGGCCTCTTCTTGAGCAAAAGCCGCTCTATGAGATTATCGAGCATGATTATCAGGAGGAGATTCGCGTAGCCGAAGAGGAATTCTTCGCGAGTATCGCTCGTCCTGCCGATGCTCATCTTCTCGACATCGGTGAAGGTGCGCCCGTTTTGGACCTTGTGCGCACCACGTATAACATGCGCAACGAGATAGTGGAGTACACCCTCTCGGTGGCACGTGCCGACCAATTTAAGTACAAGGTCTACCACTACCGGAACAATTAATCTTTCTGCGGTTCACGTGGATTTTTCTAGAATATAAACTGGTTACTACCAGATAACCAACAGAACATTATAATTCCTCGTATAGTGCTTATCTAGAAGGAGAGGTATCAACTATGTTCGAGAAAAGTATCGACGATTTGAAAGCCTTGGGCGCTGATATCACCACGCATGAGATCAAGCAGCAGCCCGAGCTGTGGCGCGACACCTTCAACATCTACAAGGAGAACAAGGAGGCCATCAACGCATTCTTGGCCGATGCCCGCGCCATGGGTGAGGGTCGTCTGAGCGTCGTCTTCACCGGTGCCGGCACCTCCGATTACGTTAGCGATACCTGTGCTCCGTACCTGCGCCATGCCGGCAACAGCGACCTGTATGACTTTAAGCCGGTTGCTACCACCGACATCGTGTCTGCTCCCCTTGACTTCCTGCGTCCTGAGGATCCCACGCTGCTCGTTTCTTTTGCTCGTTCTGGCAACAGCCCCGAGAGCCTGGCTGCCGTGAATGTTGCTCGCACCGTGTGCAAGAACATCAAGTTCTTGAACCTCACCTGCGCCCCTGAGGGCAAGCTCGCCGTGGAGTCTGCCAATGACCCGAACGCTCTGACTGTCCTGATCCCGAGGGCAAACGACAAGGGCTTCGCTATGACTGGCAGCTACACCTGCATGGAGCTGCTCTCCACCCTTATCTTCGATGAGGCCTCTGATGAGCAGAAGGCCGCGTGGGTTGAGGCCGCAGCCGTTATGGGTGAGAACGTTGTTGCCCGTGAAGAAGAGGTCGCTGCTTTCTTGTCCGGCGATTACACCCGCGTGACCTATCTTGGTTCGGGTTCCTTCGGTGGTCTGGCCCAGGAGGCTCAGCTCAAGATTCTTGAGCTCGCTCACGGTCTCACCGCTACCTCCTATGACACCTCGATGGGTTATCGTCATGGACCCAAGTCCTTTGTTGACGACAAGACGCTCGTGTTCGTGTTTGTGAATAACGACCCTTATACGCGTCAGTACGACCTGGACATCCTGCATGAGATCGGTGGCGACGAGATTGCTATGAAGACCATCGCAGTCCAGCAGGATGCCGGCGAGCTGTTCGAGGGTGAGTCCTTCACCTTTGCTGGCTCTGAGGCACTTCCTGAGGCATACCTTGCCCTGCCTTTCGTCATGGTTGCCCAGACGGTGAGCCTGCTTAACTCCGTGCGTGTTGGCAATACTCCCGATACGCCGAGCCCCAGCGGTACCGTTAACCGTGTGGTCAAGGGCGTTACCATTCATCCGTATCCGTATGAGGCTTAAAGCTGCGGTAGCATGTAATGAGCGAACCTAGCCTATAGGTCCCAATTTCGGGTGCCCGACCGTCCTTGCGGGCGGCGGGCGCCCTTTTCTTATTGAGCCTCGCCCGGTTTTTGGCGCGGCGCACCGATGCGATGGGAGCATTTAAATGAGCACCTATGCACTTTCCAATGCACATTTCGTTTTGCCCGGAAGGGTTATGGATGACGGATACCTGACCGTTGTCGATGGTCACTTTGGATCTTGGCAAGCGCAGGAACCTGCGTGCGAGATCGTTGATTGTGGCGGTCGCTGGGTTGCCCCTGGATTCGTGGACACCCATATCCACGGATTCTATAACCACGCTACGACCGATTGTGACGCTGAGGGGATTAATATTTCCAGCGCCGAGCTTGTTCGCCGTGGCACCACTTCTTGGATCCCCACTACGTTCACCGAGGCCCCCGAGAACATCCGCGCGGCTTGCGCCGCTATCGCCGAGGCAGACGAGGTGCGCGGTGCCGAGTTTATGGGAGCTCGCATTCAGGGCATCTACCTCGAAGGGCCCTTCTTTACTCAAAAGCATGTGGGTGCCCAGAACCCCGCGTTTCTCATCGATCCCGCTTATGATCTGTATGCCGATTGGCAGCAGGCAGCGGGTGGCCGTATCGTCAAGAGCGCGCTTGCTCCCGAGCACGACGGTTCGATCGAGTACATATCGGCGCTTGCCGCCGAGGGCATCGTAACGAGCATCGGACACTCCGATGCGACCTTCGAGCAAGCTCTTGCTGCGGTCAATGCCGGTGCCACCTGCTTTACGCATACGTATAACGGCATGCGTGGCCTACATCATCGCGATCCGGGTATTGTCGGTTGCGCGATGGTTACGCCCGAGACCTACGCAGAGGTTATCGCCGATGGCCATCATGTGATGCCTGCTGCCGTCGAGGCCCTGGTGCGCGCCAAGGGCTGGGACCACGTGGTGCTTATCACCGACTGTCTGGGCTGCGGCGGTATGCCTGCAGGCGAGTACATGAGCGGCGGTCTGCCTGTGGTCATGCGCGACGGCGCCTGCTATCTGCGCGACGGATCGAGCCTTGCCGGTTCCGTTGCGGTGATGTGCGATGTGGTCAAGAACGTTTATGACTGGAACATTGTTTCTGCTGAGCAGGCCATTCGCATGGGCACTGAGGTCGCGGCGCGCTCCGCGCATATCGATGATCGCTGCGGATCGATCGTGCCGGGTCGCCATGCCGACTTCGTGATTCTCAACAACGATCTGACGCTTGCCGAGACCTACCTGGGCGGCGTGCGTGTTCCGCTAAGTGAATAGGGGACTGTGATGATTCTCACCGTTACGATGAACCCTTCGATCGATACGCGTTATACGATCGATCATCTGGTTGTGGACGATGTGAACCGTGTCGTGCCGCAAAAGACTGCCGGCGGCAAGGGCCTGAACGTGAGCCGTGTGCTTTGTCAGCTGGGCGACGATGTTATAGCTACCGGTCTGCTGGGTGGACACATGGGCGCTTTCCTGGCTGATCGTATGGACGACGATGGCATCCCTCATGATTTTGTTTCAATTGAGGGTGAGAGCCGCATCTGTATTGCCGTTATCCATGATGGCGCGCAGACGGAGTTTTTGGAGAGCGGCCCCACTGTTTCTGCCGACGAGCTCGTACGATTCGATGCGAAGTTCAATGAACTGGTTGGCACGGCATCGTGCGTGACCATCTCCGGAAGCCTTCCTGCGGGCATCGATGTGGATTACTACGTCAAGCTCGTCGAGGCAGCGCATGCTGCGGGCGTTCCCGTGCTGGTTGACACGTCGGGGGCCTCTCTCGATGCTATCTTGAACGCTCCGGTGAAGCCCACGCTCATCAAGCCCAATCTATCCGAGATCTGTGGTCTTTTGGGCGCAAACTATACGCCCGATGACGTGGCGGAGCTCGAGGGGCTTCTTGCGTCCGATGAGCGCTTTGCTGGCATCTCTTGGGTGGTTGTCACGATGGGTGCTGCCGGTGCTGTGGCCTTCCACGATGGTCGCGGCTATCGCGTGGTGACGCCTGCTATCAAGGCGGTTAACGCAACGGGCTCCGGTGATTCGACTGTCGCAGGCTTTGCGCATGCCATTGCGGCAGGGATGGATGACGAGGACGTTTTGCGTTGGGGTAATACCTGCGGCAAGTTGAATGCTATGGACCCGCAGACCGGTCACCTGGTTATGTCTGAGTGGGATAGCGTGTTCAACTCGATTGAGGTGAAGCGCCTCTAGGGCGTGCAAGAAAATGGGCCGGTGCATTACCGGCCCACGTATCGGGACCTGCCGGTTGTCTGGCGGGTCCCGTTTTATGTGTTGGGGAGGTACGAGGTCGGGCTAGCTTTGCTTTCTGTGAATGCCGGCGATGTGTCGTGCGGTGTTTTTGAGCTTTGCCATCATGCTCGGGTCGGGGTGCGCAGCCTCCCACGCTTCGCGTTTGCGACGTTTCACATACTCGTTTTGGATGGGCTCGCCATACTCCTCGATAAGACGTTCGTACCAGTCGGCTGCTCCTTGGACTTCCTCTGCGGTAGGGTGGCCTTTCATGACACCGCCCACGAATTTGAACGGTCCGAATGTGTCATAGCCGCATGTACCGTAGGTTCCGATATACGTTGCGCGTTGAGCTCTTGCGATTCCCTCGAGATCGCGCGTATACCATTTGTTTTTGCCGCCATAGGTCATGAGGCCAAAAACCATGTAGCCATCGAAGACCGATTTTTGCATGATGCGCAGAAGGGTCTGGTCGAACTTACCGTAATAGATGCCCGAGGCGATGCCGATGAGAGGATACTCCGAGAGATCGATTTCTTCATGATCCTTGTCAACGGTGGCAACGTCGATGGCTTGGACTTCGGGGTCACTTGCGCAAATGGCATCAACGAGCTTCTTTGTATTGCCGTGGTGCTTTGATTGATACAAGATCATGGTCTTCATAAGGGCTCCTCAAAAGTGGTAGTAACCACCATGATAGCGGGATGTGTTTGAGGATGCGCGCGTAATCGGCCAAGGGGAGCAAGATGGGCGGGGACTGCTTTGGGGTGCCTGCATTGATGGGAGTTAATAAAATAAGAGTGCGCCGTATTAGGCATTTTTAGTTGGAACAAAACTGCTCAATCGAAAACTATGCATATATTGGTATTAAAGGGCAACTACCAGCGGTTTTACACATAGATACCAATTGGTATCTATGATATAGAACGTCTACTCATTCAATACCGTTTAAAGGATTAATATCGACCGTTTGCTAGCTGTTGGTCGGTTGCCAGGGTCCGTGCCGAATGGCCTCCCTAAAATGATCGCTATTGCTGGATGCGCTAGGAGAGTTGCGCCTAATGACCGTAGGGCATAGCGCAGATCGAAGTGTGAAAGGGAAGCGAATGCTCAAAAAACGCTATTTTGCCGCTACCGTTCTTGCGATGGTGGGCCTCTTGGGGCTGTCGGCTCCGCCCGCCTCATACGCGGACGGCTATGGCAGCGTGGCCGTGAACAAATCGAACGGTAACATAACTATCGGGAACGATGCGATTTCTAGAACGTTTAGCATCGCAGACGGCAAGCTTACAACTGTCGAGATTAACAACAAGCTTGCTTCGACCAAACTTGTTCCCGGATCAGGATCCGAGGAATTCGTCATTCAATCGCTCGCCGAGGCTACGCGTTTAGAACCAACGGCTGCACTCACGAGTGTTAGGCCTACGGCGGCAACTGCCGTGGGGTCCTCTGTTGATTCGAGCGAGGGTGCGCTGGCGTCAAAGGCGATCGATGGAGATGCAAGTACCTACTGGGCTTCTTCTGCAGAGACTGCGGGCACAGCAAACCTTGTTGTAGATTTTGGTGGAATCAAAACCATCGCAAGCGTTAGCTATACGCCGCGCCACCACGATTCGGCGGGCTATAACTGCACGGGTCGAGTCAAGACGTACAAGCTCGAGTACCAGAAGGCCGACGGTACGTGGGTGACACTCGTGGAGAATGGCACCATGGAGGATACGGGCGCTACCGTCATCACCTTTAATGCCGTGGAGGCAAAGGCGATTCGCCTGACTGGTCTTACGACCTATCATTGGCAGTCTTCCAACGAGAATAAATACATGAACGCAGCGGAGCTCGACGTGCTCGACACCTCGGGCGATTCCGTTGTGTACGAGGCCAAGGGCTGGACTGTGACGGGAACGTCCGTTGCCACCAACGAAGGCGGCGGATATGGTGCTCTGATCGACGGTGACCTCACCACCTACTATCATTCCCGCTATGGCGCGGGCGAAGGCGACACGAAGAAGCTTCCTGTCGATTTGACGATCGATCGCGGCGAGGGAGCGAAGAGCTCCTTCCAGACGGTCGGTTACGCGGGCCGCAACGTCAAGGGTGCTAACGGTACCTTCAAGAAGTTCGCCGTGTATGTCTCGGACAGTAAGGATAACCTGTTCGAGAACGCTAACAAGAAGGGCACGTTCTCGGTCGATTTGAGCTCTTCCTATAATGATGATGGCACCTGCAAGATGACCTATTTTGGGCTCGATAAGGCTCAGACCGGTCGTTATGTGGGTATTCGCGTGCTCGAGGCGCAGGGCGGCAGCTTCGCCTCCGGCGCCGAACTCGACCTGTATAAGGAGAAGTTCGATACGTTCGAGAGCGGTTCGGGTAAGCCGCAGCTCAAGACGAGCAATCTTGAGCTTGATGGAGAGGCACAGGTTAGCGATACTTCCGCGACGATCAATGATGTCAAGAAATCCGGCAAGATGCTGACGTTCGCCTTCAAGCCGGTGCAGTTTGGTAACGGTCTCGCCACGGTGACCGAGAAGATCGTCATGTATGACGGCGACCACTTCATGCGCAAGTTCCTCGAGGTCAAATCCGAGGATAAGGACATCCGTTTCGACTATATCGACGGTGAGCATCTCAACGTTAAGGATGCGGACTACACCTGGACCATCCCTACAGGCAAGGGCGGCGTTGTCGAGATGACCGAGGCCCGTGCCAACTTGGGCCAACCTATTTACGTCAACGGTATGTTCATGGGCTCGGAGTTCCCCGAGACCGATACGCAGATCGTTGATAGTCTGGGCCGTATGCGCTACTGGACCGGTAAGAATTTCACCGATTTTGAGCGCGATGGCCAGCTCACTTCGGATGGCAAGTACGTTTCGTGGCAGACTGTCGTGGGTGCCACCCATTCTGACGGTTCGAACAACGACGTGGTCCGAACCGATTTTTACAGCTATATCAAGAGCATTTCAAAGCCGAGCGAGTTCCGTATTCAGTACAACTCCTGGTTTGACAATATGATGCTCATCGACGAGAACAACATTCTCGATTCCTTCAAGGCGGTGGACAAGAACCTCTCCGCCACGGGTGTTCGTCCGCTCGACTCTTATGTCGTTGACGACGGTTGGAACAACTACAACAACACCGAGACTTCGGTTGACCTGGGCCGCTCCGGCACGGGCAAGAATACCGAAGGTTTCTGGGCATTCAACTCCAAATTCCCCAATAAGCTCTCGACGTCTTCGACGCTTGTGGAGAAGCTCGGCTCGAACTTCGGCGTTTGGGTGGGTCCGCGCGGTGGCTATAACTTCTACGGCCAGCTTGCGGATATCATTTCCAAGGCGGGCAACGGCTCAGTTGCTTGATGTCGGTCGGTTCACCGTTAA
>OLOV01001192.1_pt1 | contig 20917 bp, 15 predicted proteins | sample 1672931 | NCBI WGS metagenome assembly OLOV01 (sample SAMEA3136738, study PRJEB25190) | human gut metagenome | biome: human gut; feature: human-associated habitat; material: faeces | place: Austria | collected 2013
CATCCATCCACTCTTGCAGTTCGGCTTGTGTGATATCCCCGTTCTCCCATTTGCGCCTTTCGTTGTACCATGCTTGTAACGCTTGAAGAATTGTCTCATCCTTTGTCTGGATAGCGTATTTAGGCTCTTGCGGAAGTTCGATAGGAACAAGGTCGTATTTATCCGACAGTTCAAAGAGAATGTGCATGGCATCATTATAGCTGTCGATCTGGCGGTCAACAAGCGTTTCCACAGGAACGCCGAGCCTTTGAGCAATCAATTCCAATCTATCTCTGGAAATTTGGCGATATCCAACCTCATAATTTCTTATTGCAGCTTCATTTACCCCTGCGGCTTCTGCCAATTCTGAAACGGCAGTCTTATTACGCAAACGGATTCTCTTGATTTTCTGTCCCGTTTCGATTCGTTTTTCTATCTTTATATTGTTCAAGAATTTATCCAATAAACTCATTTATTTCCCTCCAAACTGTTATGGTGTAGCGATACACCATAACACTTCAAATAATAACATCCTTTTAGGAAGAAAGCAATGGTAATCTATCGCAAACGGGGTAATCACGCAAAAATTGCCACGTCAAAAAACCGCAAGCCACATAATCGTGTCAAAACGCTTGACGTCGGTAAAGCTACTGTGCTATAATTCCGTTGTGGCATAAAAAAGAATAATGCCACATAACCGTGTCTAACCAGTGATAATATAAAGGAGATGAATACTATGGCAGGAGTAACCCCGTCTATCATGGAGTGTCGCAACTACTCTGTGCAGGACATTATGAACATCTATGGTGTCGGAGAGGAAAGTGTCCGCAACTTTATCAAAAAGCATCAGAAAAACAATGATTTTCGTGTATTCATGGTGGGAAAATATCTTCGTATCGACAAGAACAGTTTTGAAGATTGGTATAACAATCATCCAAACGAGTTCTAACGTCTGGTATGGGCAGAAAACCTAAGAAGAAAGACATAGCTGAATATTTGTGGCATAGCGAGCCAACCAAAATTAACGCTACCAATGACAACTGGCGCATCCGCTACGGGTATCTTGATTCCGAGGGTAAGGAACACCAGACCACCGAAACAGTGAATAACGAACGTGCGAAAAACCAGTTCGTATCCTATCTTCTGCTCCGTGAAAAGGAACATAAGGCTGCCAAGGGCACAACGGTGGCTTCCAAAGTTGATAAAACGGAGATAGAGACCGTTGAACAGCTCTTGTATGCCTATGCCGAGCATACTAAGTATCTGCATACCATCGGAGACAGATATGGATGGGACGAGGGCACTTACAGAGCGAATATCGGTAAGATTCGTAATTACATTGTTCCCGTGTTTGGTTCATTCCCTATATGGAAAATAACCCGTGTCGATATGAGACAGGGCTTCAAGGATATGCTTCAATTACCGCAAGCCAACGGGAATCATAAGGCAAATGGGGCAAGGGTATCACAGCGTACTGTTTATGATTGCAAGAAAATCATCAGCCGAGCATTTAAGTACGCTACGGACGAATTGGAGCTTATCACAGAAAACCCCATGTTGGGTGTGACTGTAAAGCAGCCGAAGTCAAGCAGGCGTGAGGTGTGGACAGAAGAACAGTTTAATTTTGCGTATGATAACTGTTCCGATCCACAGCTCAAGCTTCTAATCAGCCTTATGGTGGCACTGAGCAGCCGTATTGGAGAATGTCTTGCCTTAACATGGTCTGATTTATACGATAACGAGGACAAGCATGAACCGTCTTATATTCGTAACTACAAGGAGTTGACTTACCGCACTGAGAAATTTATTAAAGAAACAAATGGTCGGGGGATTCTCAAAGTATTCGACCAAGTTCGCAGCACCCGACCGGATGCAAAGAGACGAGCAGTTTTCCATGTTACCAAGACGGAAAAGGAAATCGAAGCAAAGACGGACAGAATCTATATAGCGCCGGAAGTCATTTTCATGCTCCGTGATTACAGGCTTGTTCAGAATCAGCATAAGCAGCTTGCAGGAGACAGCTACATTGATGATGATTTGATATTTGCTCACGAGGATGGTACGCATATCAGTTCACAATACGCCGATGATATGTTCCGTTCACTCTATGAGCCTTTAGGACTTCCAAAAGTAGACCTGTATAGCCTAAGGCATTTCTCAATCACAAAAAAACTTGATTATAACAGGCATGACTATGTGAGCTTGGCTAAGGATACCGCCCATCGTCAGTTGAGTACGATACAGGACTATTACGAAACGCCGGAGGACAGCGTAAGAATTGACACAGCAAAAGCGATTGGAAAATTCCTTAGTCGCTCTGGCAAATCGGATTCTGAATCCAAAGTGACAATCTCTCTGAAAGATGAAGATTTTGCAAAAAAACTTGAGGAAGTGGCTTCTGATTCAGCCGGAAAACAGATGCTTGAGTTTGCCATCGCCATGTACGAAAAGAATAATTCGGGCAAATAAAGGTCATCCGACACCAACCGTATTTAACGCCGCTAATCACCTAAATATTTAGCTACTGTACAAAACCACTGAATTTACTGTATAAATTAAGCGATACGAAACACCCGAACCATGATTCCCTTGTAGCAATAAAAGAGAAAAACCTCTCCAAGCGAAGCTTGATTATTTTTTCTTTTACTGCTCAATAAAAAAGCCGAAAACCCTTGAAAACAAAGGCTTTCGGCGTTATTATCTGGCGCGCCAAAAGGGATTCGAACCCCCGGCCTTCCCCTTAGGAGGGGGACGCTCTATCCAACTGAGCTATTGGCGCGTATATCAAATGAAATTGTAAATAGTGAGGATTGAACAACCACTTAGGGAGCGTGTGCTCTATCCAACTGAGCAGAAGGACAGCATGGTCGGAGAGTTCTCCGACCTATATTCCAATCTATATTGTAACGGGAAAGGAATTTTCTGTCAATCCTCAGAAATCACTGCAAACGTTCTTCGATGAGCGCAGCAAGCTTTCTTGCCTCTGCATCCATTTTTTTAATATCTGTCCCTTCAATCATCACGCGTACCAGTGGCTCTGTGCCGGAGGTACGAATCAGCACGCGTCCGTCCTGTGCGAATTTTTCCTCCAGCTCCGCAATCCCTCTGCGTACCACATCATCCTCCATGTAGCTGTTTTTCTTTGCATTATTCACGCGCGCATTGACCAGAACCTGTGGCATGGTCTGCATAATACCTGCCAGCTCGGATGCCTTCTTGCCGCTGCGTTTCAGTACGGAAAGCAGTTGAATGGCAGTCAGCGTGCCATCGCCCGTAGTGTTGTGGTCAAGGAAGATAACATGACCGCTCTGCTCGCCGCCGATGTTGTAGCCATCCGCAAGCATCCGTTCCAAAACGTATCTGTCCCCGACAGAGGTCTGCAAAATATGGATATCCTTTTCCTTGCCCATCATCGTCAGCCCAAGGTTGGACATCACCGTCCCGACAATCGTATCCTTCGCCAATGCGCCTCTTTCCTTCATATCCAGACCGCAGATGGCAAGAATCTTATCCCCATCAATCAGGTTGCCCTTTTCATCCACAGCCAGACAGCGGTCAGCGTCCCCGTCAAAGGCGAACCCGATATCCGCCCCGTTCTGCACAACCATTTCTTTGAGATCATCCATGTGGGTGGAGCCGCATTTATCATTGATATTTGTGCCGTCAGGCTCATTATGGATGATGCACAGGCTTGCGCCCAAATCAAGCATGGCAATGGGAGCCGCTTTGTAGGCTGCCCCGTTTGCGCAGTCCAATGCAACCTTGATGCCGTCAAATTTTTCGGTGGTTGTCCGTGTCAGGAATGCAATATAATCATCTAATGCATCCTCGGCATATTCCTTCGTGCCAAGCCCGATGCCGGTAGGACTGGGCAGAATTTCCGGATGACTCATGATAATGTTTTCGATTTCATCCTCCAGTGCATCGCTCAGCTTATAGCCCTGATTGTTGAAGAATTTAATCCCGTTATATTCCACAGGGTTATGGGATGCGGAAATCATAACACCTGCATCCAGTCTGTATTTTCTTACCAGATACGCAACCGCAGGCGTGGGGATCACCCCTGCCACAACTGCGTGCGCGCCGACAGAGCAGATGCCGGAAACCAGTGCGCTTTCCAGCATATCCCCACTGATACGGGTATCCATAGCAACCAGAATACGGGGGGCGTGCTTTGTTTCCTTTGTCAGCACATACGCACCGGCTCTGCCTAAGCGGAACGCCAGCTCGCCTGTCAATTCTGTGTTTGCAACACCTCTTACGCCGTCTGTACCAAATAATCTAGCCATTTTTCTTCCTCCAAAACCTTATTCGTTCGCCGATGCACTGCCGTCACCGGAAACGGTTACATCAATATAAACAGGGCTTGCGTTCAAGCCGTTGGGCAAATCCAGATGCACCAGAACTCGATGCGTCCCTTCGGACATGCCGTTTACATGCACACTGCCATTCAGATCCTCTGCGCGCAGTCCGTTCAGGCTGCTGCTGTCGCCTGTAACGGTGACATGTGCCGTCCCGAAAGAGTAGGTCTTGCCGTCCTCCTGCCCCAGAATGGTTAAACGGGATTCATCCAGTGTGAACTGCTTTCCTTTCTGCGCCGTCTCGATGGCAACCGTTACCTGTACGCTGCTGCGGTTGTCATCATTTAAGGAAATGCCGTCCGGCAGATAATTTTCCAGATTGAATGTCTTTGTCACTGCGGCAGTGCGCCCCGAAACGTCAATGCTGCCCAGATGAATGGAAAGCAGGGCATCCAAATCCTCTTTAGAGCCTGTCACCTCTGCATATTTCGGCGAGCAGGAAACCGTGCCGACCTGATAGCCGTTTGCAGGCGTGCCTGTGATATCCACCTGAATCGGCACCTGCTTTGCATCATGTACCGCATAGGAAACCGTTACCTCGCGGATGTTCAGCGAAACGCCCGTTACCTCTGCGCCATGGTAATCATAGCAGGCAAGCTTTGCGTGAATATCTGTATTTTCTTCCAGCTCCTCCGCGTTGATGATTGCCTTTACCTTCGCAACCTGCCGCACCAGAGATACGGGACCGGAAACGGTTACGGTCTCTGCGCTCAGAACAGGGTCGGAAAGGGTAATGTCACTGTCGGGCTTGCCGTTTAATTCTACCTCAATGGGAAATTCCTTTGTTCGCAGGGTTTCCACCTGTGCCTCCACAACGGCAGGTGCCTTGCTGCTGATGGCATAGGCTGTACCGCCCTGATCAATGGAAACATTGACGGGCAGCGCAACGGAATCCCCGTTCACTGCATAAGCCAGCTCGGATAAATCCACCGAGGCGGTAATCCAGTCGGGGTTCTGGCTCAGTCTGTCCAGTGCGGTTCGCTGTGCCTTCACCTTTACGGTAATTTTTGTGTTTTTCAGCTCCTCTGCGTTGCCGACGGTCAGCCCGCGGGAGGTCAGTGTATCCATATTTTCCAAGGTTAAAGGTCTGCTGTAGCTGCGCGTATCCACAGGCTGCGTGATGTTGATTACCATAAACCACATGGTCGCGGCAATGGCAATGGAAAGCAGCTTCCAGCCAAGATCCTTCGTCAGTAATTCCTGAAATTTTTTCATTCTTTCTCCTGCCGTCCTTTCCAAATGGTTGCAAATGTTTTCTTGCTGCCTTCCTTGCGCGGCTGAGAAATCATATTTTTCAGCTGCTCAGGGGAGAGGTCACGGTAAAGCACGCCGCCCCTTGCCAGAGAGATGGCGCCGGTTTCCTCGGAAACCACAATAACATACGCATCGGAAACCTCGCTTGCGCCGATAGCGGCTCTGTGCCTTGTGCCAAGCTCCATGCTGACCTCGTTGCTGTCCGTCAGGGGCAGAAAGCATGTAGCGGCGGCTACGCGGTTGCGCCGCACAATCACTGCGCCGTCATGCAGTGGTGTATTGTGTTCAAAAATATTGATGAGCAGCTGACTGGAAACGATGGCATCCACAGGAATCCCCGTGCGTTCAAAGTCTCCAAGAGGAACCTTCTGCTCAATCAGGATTAAGGCACCTGTTTTCACAGAACCCATTTTTTCAGCAGCCTTCACAATTTCATCCACGGTTCGTTGTGCAGCTTTATCATCGGTTTCTTCAGAGCTTCTGGCGAAGGCGGTGAAGAATTTTCCTTTGCCCAGCTGCTCCAGTGCCTTTCGCAGCTCCGGCTGGAATACAACGATAACCGCAATGATGCCGACGGAAATGGTGTTGGAAAGAATCCAAAGAATCGTATTCAGCTTTAAGAGCATGGCAACCGCCGCAAGGGCGAAAATAACCAGAATCCCCTTGAACAGCACCCACGCGCGTGTTTCCTTGATCCAGAATATGATTTTATAAATAATATAGGCAACAATGAGGATATCCAGAATATCGGAAATGCCGAGGGAGGGCCTTGCGAATTCTGTGATTCCGAGGTTGTCGAAAATGTTTTTGAAAACTTCCATCGTTCACACCCTGTCTATGCTTGTTTTCTCTGTCATGAAATGGTAAGATGTACTTCGTTCGGTACATCAATATGGGCGCAGAAGCCCAATATTTTTCATTATAGCATAAACTATGACAAAGTAACATGAAAAGATGCGGAAAAAATGAAACTTCTTTTCCTATTTTTCCTATGAAAATAGAATGTATATGATTTTTCTATCGGTTTGCTAAAAATATCGAATTGATGTAAAATTCCTGAAAATCATTTCCATGTTTTGGTTGTTTTTGTTTTTGTACAAAAGGCAGAAGGGATTGACTTTGTTTATTTTTTGTGTTTTAATAACGGTATGAAGGAATATTTTTGATATTTTGCCAAAATAAAAGAAAATTCCTTTATTGTTGTCTGACACTAATGCACGTATTCATTTTATATTCTTAAGGAGGAAGATCCAATGGCAGTTAAATTTGCAAACAGAATGAATCTGTTAAAAGGTTCCGAAATCAGAGCTTTGTTGGCACTGACAGCAAAACCCGAAGTTATCTCTTTCGCAGGCGGTATGCCCGCACCCGAGCTGTTCCCTACAGAAGGCGTTAAGGAAGCGGCTTGTAAGGTAATGGATAATATGGGTAGAGTTGCGCTGCAGTACACAGGTACAGACGGTTTTGCATCCCTGCGTGAAAAAATCGTTGCAAGAATGGCAGCGAAAAACGATATCCATGTAAGCATCGATGATATCCTGATTACAAGCGGTTCTCAGCAGGGTCTGGATTTCTCCGCTCGTGTATTCCTGAACCCCGGCGATGTTGTTCTGGTAGAAAGCCCCTCTTATCTGGGTGCAATCAATGCGTTCAAGGCTTGTGAACCTACTTTCGTAGAAGTTCCTACAGATGATGCAGGTATGATTCCCGAAGAGCTGGATAAGATTCTGGCTACAACAGAAAACGTAAAAATGATTTACGTTATCCCCGATTTCCAGAACCCCACAGGTAAAACATGGACTCTGGAAAGAAGACAGAAATTCATGGAACTGATTAACAAATATGAAATCCCCGTTATCGAAGATAACCCTTACGGCGAACTGCGTTTTGAAGGCGAATTCCTGCCCTCCTTGAAATCCATGGATACAAAGGATCTGGTAATCTTCCTGGGTACAATGTCCAAGATTTTCGCTCCCGGTCTGCGTATCGGTTGGGTTTGCTCCACAAACGCAGAGGTTCTGGGCAAATATAACTTCATCAAACAGGGTGCTGACCTGCAGTCCTCCACAATCGACCAGCTGATTACAAATCAGTTCTTGGAGGATAACGATCTGGATGCACACGTTGAAAAGATCAAAGCAGTTTACGTTAAGAGACGTGACGCAATGCTGAAAACAATGGAAGAAACCTTCCCGAAGGAAGTAAAATTCACACATCCCGAAGGTGGTCTGTTCACATGGTGCGTACTGCCCGAATACATGGACGCAAAGGTTATCGCGCCTCAGTGTCTGGAAAAGAACGTTGCTTACGTTCCCGGCGGCAGCTTCTTCCCTAACGGCGGTAAGGAAAACCACTTCCGTCTGAACTACTCCTGCATGCCTGAAGACAAGATTGTTGAAGGTATCACAAAGATTGCAGAGGTTCTGAAAGCAAACCTGAAATAATTAAGTCGAAATCAGGATTTCGACTGCTCAAGCCCTCCTTTTTGGAGGGCTTTTTTATGCCGAAATTGACAGTCTGTTTCAATGAGAATATAATGGATACAGTATGAAAAAGGGTGGACAGAGGATAGACAAAGTGGACAGAGTGGACAGGTAAAAAACACGAAAAAATTGCGAAAGCGGACAGGCAAAGGTTGGACGGAAGAAAGGAAAATTCCAATGGCAAAAGAGAATTTGTCCATACAGATAGAATACGAAAAAAAAGAGGGCGGCGTGGTGCTGAAAAAGCTGCATGGCCGCTGTGCGGAGCTGCATGTTCCTGCCAAGATTGACGGACTGCCCGTCATTGCGGTTGCCGAAAGGGCATTTGCGGCAGAAAAGGAGGCACCCCCTGCGGAAATCGGCGAGGAGAAGGAGGCGAGCCTTTCCTTTGTGACGGAGCCACCTGCCGAAACCGCGGAGGGGCAGGCATTGCGAAGGGTTTTCCTGCCGGATACGATTGCGGAAATCGGGGCGTTTGCCTTTTCGGGCTGTGCCGCACTGGAGCGGATACATCTGCCGGAGAGATTGACGGCGGTTTCCAAGCGGATGTTCGATGGCTGCGGGGCGCTGCAGGAAATTTCCCTGCCGAGGGCGGTCAGAAGCATCGGGGATTATGCGTTTTACGGCTGTGAACGGCTGAAGGAGCTTCGCCTGCCGGAGGGCGTGGAAAGCATCGGGCGATATGCCTTTTATAACTGCCGCAGGATGGAGAAAATCAATATCCCGCTGGCGGCAAGGGAATTAAATACGGGACTGTTTCTGAACTGCGACAGTCTGAAACACCTTTCCTTCGGGCGTTGCAGACATATCTCCGATTTGATTTCGGGACTGAACCATGAATTGCAGCTGTCGATTGATTTCCCCATCGAGGGCGGCGAAACGAAGCACGCGGAGCTGGTACTGCCCGATTTTCAGTATGAATATATCGAGGATACGCCGGCAAGGCTGTTCCATCAGGTGAATTACGGCACGGGGCATATTTTCCGCCAGTGCATCGGAAATTCCGAGATTGATTTCCGCCGTTATGATGAGATTTTCTATCTGACGAAGCGCGAGGATGCCGCGGAAACGGTGCTTTTGCTTGCCATGAGCCGCCTGCGGTATCCGTATCGCTTGCAGGAGAAGCACAGGGAGGTCTACCTTGATTATCTGAGGGAGCATTTGCTCTGGGCGGCGGCGTATTTCATGGAGCAGAAGGAGGGGGAAACCCTGCGGCTGTTCGCGGATTGGGGACTGCTGACGGCGGAAACCACACCCGAATTGATTGCCCTTGCGCAGAAAAAGGGGCAGACCGCAGTGCTGAGCCTTTTGATGGATTATCAGCATAGGCATTTTGCCGCAACCAAAAAGAAAAAAATATTCGACCTATAATAATACATATTTTTGATACACCGCAGAACCATGAAATGGTTCTGCCGTATCGGGTCGAGGGGGTGACCCCCTCGTGGGAGTTTGAGGGTGAAACACTCAAGGGTTTAAGGTTTTAGAAAGAAGGTGAGAAGGCATGAACGAAACACATCAAAACCTCATCCGTATCGGTACGGATATTTTAAGCGCATCGCGTAACGAGCTTTACCTTTCCATGCGCTTTCTTGATCTGGCACTCAGCGGTCTTAGGTACGAAATGAACCTTTCCTCATTGTACGTCGGGACAGACGGCGAAAAGATACTGTTTAACCCGCGCTACCTCGTACAGCGCTATCTGAGCGACCGCGTGCTTGTCAATCGCGCCTATCTGCACATGGTCCTGCATTGCCTGTTCCGCCATCCCTTCCATCTGAACCATCGGGATGAGGAGCTCTGGCACCTCGCCTGCGATATCGCGGTGGAATCTATCGTGGATTCGCTGTCGGTGAAGGCGGTGCGGCTCGTTGTCTCCGATAAACGAAACGAAATGTACGATATGCTCCGCAGAGAATTGAAGGTGCTTTCCGCCGAGGGCATTTATCGTGTACTGGAAGAAAAAAAACTTTCCTTGCAGGAATTCGGTAAGCTACAGCTGGAATTTTGGGTAGACGACCATGTTTTCTGGGAGCATCAGAAGGATGACGAGGACGAGAATAACAAGGACGGAGATAACCAGGATAACAGCAACGACCAACAGCAGGAGCAGGAGGAACAGGACGAAAAGCAGCAGCAGCTGGAGGAAAAATGGACAGAAATCGGGGAAAAGACCGAAACCAACCTCGAAACCTTCTCCAAGGATATGGGCGCAGAGGCAGGGGAGCTCCTGCAATATCTGAAGGTCGAGAACAGGGAACGCTACGATTATCGGCAGTTTTTGCAGAAATTCGTGACGCTCAAGGAGGATATGCGCGTGGATGATGATGCCTTCGATTTTATCTTCTATACCTATGGCTTGCAGATGTACGGCAATTTGCCGTTGATTGAAGCACTGGAATATAAGGAAGTGAAGAAGGTGGAGGAGCTGGTGATTGCCATTGATACCTCCGAATCCTGCGAGGGGGAAACGGTGAAGCGGTTCTTAGAGGAAACCTACGCGATTCTTTCAAGCAGTGAAAGCTTTTTCCATAAAATGAACGTGCATATCATACAGTGCGATGCGGCGGTGCAGATGGATAAAAGGATCACCTCCAAGGAAGAACTGGCGCAGTTTATGGAGGACTTTGAGCTGAGAGGGAGCGGCGGTACGGATTTCCGCCCTGTGTTCCAATATGTTGATCAATTGATTGCCGAAAGGGCGTTTCAGAACCTAAAGGGTCTGATTTATTTCACAGACGGCTATGGCACCTTCCCCAAGCGCAGACCGCCTTATGATGCCGCCTTTGTGTTCTATCATGAGGATTATACGGATGTCGGCGTGCCGCCATGGGCGATGAAGCTGATACTGGGGAAAGAGGATTTGTCCTTGGGACTGCCGTCTCATGGGCGTTAGGAGGATAGCATGAATATTAAAAAAGCGAAGGAAGAAATCAAATATGCCATTCAGGCGTATCTGGCGAAGGACGAGTTTGGGGAATACCGTATTCCTGCGGTCAGACAAAGACCCGTTCTGCTGATGGGCGCGCCCGGTATCGGAAAAACCGCCGTGATGGAGCAGGTGGCGAGGGAGTGCGGCGTGGCACTGGTATCCTACAGCATTACGCATCATACGCGTCAGTCTGCCATCGGTCTGCCCTTTATCAGCAAGAAGGAATACGGCGGGAAGGAATACACCGTAACGGAATACACCATGAGCGAAATTATTGCATCGGTTTATGATAAAATGGAGGAAACCGGCTTGCAGGAGGGGATTTTGTTTATTGATGAAATCAACTGTGCCTCCGAAACGCTTGCGCCTGCTATGCTCCAATTTTTGCAGTGCAAGACCTTTGGGGCGCATAAGGTGCCGGAGGGGTGGCTGATTGCCGCGGCAGGCAATCCTCCCGAATACAACAAAAGCGTGCGCGAATTTGACGTGGTAACGCTTGACCGTGTGAAGAAAATCGACGTAGAGCCTGATTTTTCCGTCTGGAAGGAATATGCCTATCAGCAGGGCATCCATGGGGCGATTCTGTCCTATCTGGAAATTCGCAAGGATCATTTTTATGCCATGGAGACAACGGTGGATGGCAAGCGGTTTGTGACGGCGAGAGGATGGGAGGATCTTTCTACCATCCTGAGGGTGTATGAGGATATGAATCTGCCGGTAGAGGAGGGGCTGATTTATCAGTACTTGCAGCACCGCAGGATTGCAAAGGATTTTGCGAATTATCTGGATTTGTACCGCAAATATCGCACCGATTACCGCGTGGACGACATTTTGCAGGGGAAATATACCAAGCAGGCGGTGACAAAGCTGCAGGATGCACCGTTTGACGAGCGGCTGAGCGTGATGGGACTTTTGCTGAGCAGGCTTTCCGAGGGCTTCCGTGGGGCATACGAGGCGGATTTGACCGTAACGGGACTGCATGGGGCACTGCTGGAGCTGAAGGAACGGTTCAACAGCCCCTACTGCAAGGAAACGCCTTGGGAGAACCTCTTTACAGGACTGGTGGAGGAAAGAGAAGCTGCTTTTGCGAAGGAGCGGAAGGCGGGACTTCTGGAGAAAACGGCGGAGCATGCCTGCATGCGTGAATTGGAGCGGCTGCATTTCTTCCTTGCGGAGGGCAAGCGGAACGGCTGTCGGGAAAAAGAGGATGCGTTTGCGCTGGTGAAGGGACTTTTCGCAAAAGAGGCGGAAGGGCGGGAAAACGCCATTGCGGATGCGTCTGCGATGCTGGACAATGCCTTCGCATTTTTGGAGGAGGCCTTCGGCGCAGGGCAGGAGATGGTTATCTTCATTACGGAGCTGACCACGAACTTCTATAGCGTGAAATTCATCAGCGAGAATGGCTCGGAGAAATATTATCGGTATAACGCGGAGCTGCTGTTTGATGAAAAGCAAAAGACGATTTTGCAGGATATTGAGAAGGCGAAAACGGAATTAAATCTTCTGTTTTAAAGAAAAGAAAAAGGCTGTCATCCCTTTTACTGGAATGACAGCCTTTTTGATTGCTTTCGTTTAATATTTGCTCCAATCCGGCTCTGCGGTCAGTGCTGTCCATGTTTCATACTTGGAATCCTTCTGCTCATAGGTGTGGCTGTTGGTTGCCTCCTGCACAGCCAGATAATACCATGCGCCGGGCTGATTATCGGGCCATTTGGTCATGCTGTCCAAAAGGTCGGCCTTTGTTTCGGGCATACGGCAAAGCACACGGTTAATCAGTGTCATTGCCTCTGCTCTTGTAATCGGGGCATCGGGGTGGAAGCTGCCGTCCGTATAGCCGCTTACCCAGCCAAGGGTGGCGGCACGCTCAATTTCCTTTTCCGCCCAATGGCCGGAAATATCCGTAAAGCCGCTGTTTTCCTCTGCCTTACCGCTGTCAAAACGGGCGCAGATGGCGGCAAATTCCGCACGGGTGATGGGGGCCTGCGGTGCAAAGCTGTTTGCTGTGCGGCCCTTGAGAATATTCATGCCTGCCATGGTGGAAACTGCTGTGTTGTACCAGCTGTCCTCTGTTACATCGGCAAAATCGTTGTGCTTGCTGAGGTTTTCGCTGCGCACCTCCTCCTTCAGCAGGCGGAAGAAGATAGCGGCGGTTTCCGCACGGGTGATGTTGCCCTGCGGCCTTACGTTGCCGTCTTTATAGCCTACAACATAAGCAAAATGATTGCTGCCGTTGAGCAAATCGGGAACCTTTGTCGGCGTGGTTTCGCCGGTATTGTTGTCTTTGTTATTTTCTTTGTTGTTATCCTTGTCCTTGTTTTCGTCTTTGCTGCTATTGCTGTTGTCATCACTGCTGCTGTGGTGCTTTTTGCCGAAGATATAGGTATAGGTTACATTGCCGCTGATACCGTTTTCTTCGGTATTTGGTGTCACATCCCAATGACCGGGGGTGTTTTCATAGCCTGCGGCAGGAATCATAATGGCGGGAACATGGCTTGCATCCAATGTGCCGCTTGCAGAACCATTTGCCTGCGGATGCAGCACAACGGTAACCGTTTTATCCTCTGCGGTATTGCCCGACCAATAGCCGTTTACGATTTTGAAGGTGACGGTGGCATTTTTTGCCCAGTGTGCATAAACGGTTGCCGCACCATCGAAGGTTTGGGTTTTAAAATCAATGGGTTTTTCGGAGGAATTTTCTTTACTGTCATACCATCCAAGGAAGGTGTAGCCTTCCCTTGCGGGGGGACGCAGGGCATCAATATGGTCGCTGTTTGCAGGTACGGGGACGTAGCGTTCGGTAGGTCTGTCCTCCATAAGCTCCCAATCGCCGCCGTTGGCATTAAAGGTAACAATGGGCCACCATTGTGCCACGAAATTCAAGTCAGACTTTATCGTCATATCCTGAATTGCCTTACTGGTGTAGAAGGTGCCTGTGACGGCAGAGGAATCCGCCGCATGGGTCGCAGGCTCGTCTGTGTCCTCTGCATCCTGTGTATCCTCCTGCTCTTCCTCTGTATCCTCCTGCTCTTCCTCTGTATCGAGGAGAGATGTTTTATAATCATCCCTCCAACCCTCGAAGTAGTAGGTGTGCGCAAGCTCTGTGACGGGTGTGGGAACGGTATCCTGTTCCTTGGCAAGTGTAGAGCCGTAAGGAACGGTATAGCTTATTGAGTAATCATCTGTATTAAAATGCCCCTGTGCAGGCTGGAAGTAGTCCGCATAGAAGGTTACGGTGCAGGGATCGTGTGTCCATTTGCCGTAAAGCGTGAGGTTTTTTGTGTCATTTGCGTTGTCTTCAGGGAAGGTATACCTGTCGCTAATTGCTGTGCCGGCTAATGCTTCGTTTGTATACCAACCGCTAAAGCTCCATTTTTTATCAGCAGAGGTTACGGTTGCAATCTCAAAGGTCGGATTTTTGCCGGCACTGCTTTCTTGTTCTGTCTGCTGTGCAGGCAGGCGCACACCCTCAGGTACCTCTGTGCCTACCCAACGATAGGTAATCGTATAGGTGTCTGCTTCGGGGAAGGTATAGGTGTAGGCATAGGTGCCGTTCTCGGTGATGGCATCCGCATTGGTATCGGGGGCGTTGTTCCCCCAAGTGCCGGGTGCTTTGTAGCTTTTTGCGGGTTTCATATCCAGATTATCTACATGAGGAACCAAATCGGGTGTCAGCGTGCCTTTGCCGTTGCGCAGGGGAACATTGACGGTGACGGTTTCAGTAGTTGTATCTGCATCTGTATTTCCGATGTTATTTTGGTACCAATCGCTTTTCGTATTCCAGCTGCCGTTTACAACGGTAAAGGTAACCTTTTTTGTGCCGATTTTTGTCCAACGGCCATAGAGGGTGATATTTCCTGTCAGGGCTTCGCCGCTTTTGTTATAAGGCTTTGTGCAGGCGGAATCCTTATACCAGCCGTCAAATTCATACCCCTCTTGGGATGGTACGGTGGGGGTAAAGGGGACGGTTTCGCTGTCGCTCAGTGGAAGGGAAACGGTGGAAGGCAACTCTGCGCCTTCGGGGATGACAGAGCCAATCCATTGGAAATTTACATCAATGGAAGGAATCCAACGCCCATACAGGGTGAAATCACTGCCGAAGGCATCATATACGGTATCCTGATAGGCAACGTATTTTGTTCCGTTATACGTCCAAGTTTTCTTTCCGTCTCCCTCATGGTCAATGCTGTCATCCCAAAGACGGTACCAACCATCAAATTTTAATTTCATGGTGTCGCTTGTGGTTTCATTTTGTTCCGGATTTGTGGGGCTGTGCTTCACACCACGCGCGGCGTGCTCGTGGTCGGGCGGATTGAAATCCGGTGTCCAACGCCCTGCCCATTTATAGTCCACACAGACGGGATCGGTAATGGTAATGACTGCTTTTACGCCGTAGGCAGTCCCTTCTGTGCCTACAGGGGGAATCGGCTGAAGGCTGAGTGCCGTTTGAATACTGTCGCCACTGCCGATATCGGAAAGGCTCCGCTCGATGCGCAGAAAGGGGGTTGCGTCAAATTGCGGATTGCCGTTTGCATCATACTCCTTAAAGCGGTAATAATCCACAGAGGCAGTTTCGTTGATGGCACTGCTTGTAAGAATATGGTGTTTCCCTTTCAATTCCTTCCAAGTATGAGAGGTATGCGCTGTGGATTTTTCTTGGAAGTCCTTCACATCGATATCCAGGCTTTTCGTATTTGGATTGACATTTGCGTCAATCTGAATCAGCAGTTCATTGAGCGCCGCACCAATATCATGCACTTGGCTCAAGCCCTTGAAATAGGGTGTGCCATCCTGTGTGTTGGAATTGCCGCAGATTCCGGCCATGGTTTCATTGAATTGTGTACGCTGTTCCTCCGAGGACATTCCGCTTTGCAAGGTCAGCGGACGGAAGTCGCCAAAGCCGAAGATGGTAGCGCCATAATCATCTTTCAATTTCTGTGCCGCTGCCTGTGCCGCTTCGGAACGAAGAATCTGAAAGCCTGCGCTATTCTGATAGGGCAAGGAGCTGGCGGCAACAAAGATGATAAGGTTGCGGTCCTCGTCGGTTGCTTTGTGTGCTTGTGCAATTTTTGCCAACTGCTCTGTGATTTGCAGACCTGCATCCATACGGGAGGCACCTGCGTGCCAAGATACCATTTTATCAACATCAATGACATCCTTTGCAGCGTCAATGCTCATAAAAACATTATCATATCGTCCGCTTTCATCGTCAAGATAGCCATCCGGCATCTCCGGCAGGGTTGTGTTGTTGTTACCTGGGAGGCTGCTCCATTCTGTCCAACCGCTTTTGGAATGGAAGACAGGAGCATTGTTTTCACAGGTATAATAGCCTGTGTTCAGGCTGGGGTTTTGGTCTGTAGTTAGCTTTGTGCCGGGGTGCTGACTTTCGATGTATGAATCGGATGAGCCGCTGTTATTGATACGCCCAAAGCCTGCGATTGCCACCCGATGTTCGCCTGTGGTGGGGGTAGGAAGATTTTGCAGCAGTTTCCATGGAATTGAGAATATCCGCTCGCTCCTGCCCATACTGCGTTGTATCGTTTTGCGTATTCATAAAGGTGGATTGCTCTATCAAGAAGATGATATCGCAGGGCTTAACGGTGCGGGATTGGTTATCCTTATCCGTCAGATAGGCTTCGATTTGCGCTGTAATCTGCCCCGTTTCCGCTCCGTTGCTGTCCAAAGCGTGTTTCACTGTGGCGGTGATGTACGGCGTTGTGGTACTTTCCCCTTCTGCCAATGCGGAAGCAGGCAAAAGGGCGAGTATCATGGAAAACACCAAAAGATAAGAGAGTATGCGTGTTTTCATGAGATTCCTTCCTTTCTGCTATGAATGATTTTCGATAAAATTTGCTGTTTTTTGACAATTTTTATTTTATTATAAGGGAAATACCAAGTCAAGCGGTTGCAAATAATTTCGAGTGATTTTGTATGGATCGAACAATCGCTATCAGGTTATTCTTCTGTCTAAATAAGTCGAAGGCCTGCTTTCGACTTTACTCAAAATGCTCCGGATGAAGCCCAGACCAGCCTGTCTGGGGCATAGTCAGCAGACGATAGATATCCTCCTGCTCTATCTCGAAATCGAAGATATCGAGGTTTGCCTTCATGCGCTCCGGTGCGGAGGATTTCGGCAGGGGCAGGACGTTATTTTGCAGGCAGAAGCGCAGACAGATTTGCGCCGGACTTTTGCCGTATTTTTTCGCAAGCTCCAGAACCAAAGGGTCCTCCAGAAGCCGCCCTCTGCCAAGGGGACTCCATGCCTCCGCCTGTATGCCGCGGCTCTGGCAGAACTGTAATGTTTCATACTGCGGATAGCCGGGGTGGAATTCAAACTGATCAATCATGGGGGCGGTATTGGCGGTTTTCAGAACGTGCAGGAGGTGCTGCGGCAGGAAATTGCAGACACCGATGGCACGCACGGCCCCTTCATCATAGAGCCTTTCGAGTGCCTTCCAGCTTTCCGTTACCAGCGGCTTCCAATCTGCGCCGGGGAAGGGCAGGGGCCAATGAATGAGGAACAAATCCAGATACTGCACCTGCAAATCTTTGAGGGAGGCTTCAAAGCTTGCCATGGTTTTATCATAGCCCAAGTCCGTTTTCCAGACCTTAGAGGTCAGGAACAGCTCTCTGCGAGGGATGCCGCACTGCCGCAGGGCGTTGCCGACCATTTTTTCGTTTTCGTATCTTCTGGCGGTGTCAATATGGCGGTAGCCGGATGCTAAGGCATCCAGAATGATTTTTTCCTCCTGCACCAGATAGGTGCCAAAGCCCAGAAAGGGCAGCTCCGTCCCGTTTTCCAGAACAAATCCTTTTTCACTAATCATGGCTGTTTCCTCCTTATAATTCTTCCAACAGCGCAAGTGCAAGTGCTGTCAGCGTTTCTTTTGTGTTTTTTTCGGGCGCATGCAGAACGATATCCAGTAGCTCCGCAAGGATAGTGCCTAGGATTTTGCCGTGCGGCGCACCGAGTGCCATCAAGTCCTGCCCCGCTAGGGCAAGCGTTTTCAGAGAAAGACAATCCCCTGCCGCAAGGATTTTTTCCAAGGTGGCTTTTGTCTCGGCGTGGGGAGAAGTGGGACGCAGGATGCTTTGCAGAAGCAGAAGCTGCTCTGTTGCCTCCTGCCCGATGGTGCTGAGCTTTTTGCGGAGCGGATAGGGCTCTGTCGGCAAATCCGCGGACAGCTCCTCCAGAAGCAGGGAAATCCGCTTGAGGGAGTGGTTATCGAGCCGCATACCTTTTAAAAAGCCCTTCACCTCGCCGATGGGGTAATGCTGCAAAACAATGCACCACCGCAGAATATTATCCTTCGGGCAAAGGGAAATTTCCTCCAAAAGGGTCTGGCTGTTTGCGATAAGGCTTGCGGAAAGGGTCGCATCTATTTGTGCGAGCAGACCGCTTTCCCAGAGCAGGGGCATTTTATTCGCAAAGGGCGCAAGCCAGAGCTTTTGCAGCTCTTCACGAATTCGCTCCGCACTGATTTTCTGAATCAGCGCCGTATTGGCGCAGAGCGCCGCCCATGTTTCGGGGTCAATCGCAAAGCCAAGCTGCGCGGAAAAGCGCACACAGCGCAGCATCCGCAGGGCATCCTCCTGAAAGCGCTTTGCCGGCTCGCCCACGCCGCGAATGATGCCTGCGGCAATATCCTCCTGCCCATGGAAGGGGTCGCGAAAGCCCTCCTTGGGGTGATAGGCAATGGCGTTCATGGTAAAATCGCGGCGGAGCAAATCTTCATTCAGCTTTTTGGTGAAGGAGACCTCGTCCGGATGGCGGCAGTCGGCATATTCACCGTCGATGCGATAGGTTGTGACCTCATAATTTTCATGATGCAGGACGACGGTAATCGTGCCATGCTTGATGCCCGTATCAAAGGTATGGTCGAAGATGGTCTTGGTTTCCTCGGGCAGGGCGGAGGTGGTGATATCCCAATCTTGCGGCATGCGCCCCAGAATGGAATCGCGGACACAGCCCCCGACGATATACGCCTCATGACCGCCCTCATTCAGTTTATTCAGAATCCAGACCGCGTCCTGCGGAATGGCAATATTCAGCTTCTGCAAGGCTTCTCCTCCTTTTCGGAAATTTTTATAAATGAATTATATCATAAAATTATGATATGGACAAAAAAAGAACATCTGCGGAGAACAGATGCTCTTTTTTTTATAGGGGAAATAATACAATGGATTTCGGGAATTATTTGTTATCGTAAGGCTTTACCGTAACCTCTTTTTTATCGAAGTCGATGAAAATCTGATACGCGTAGTTATCCTCGCTGGTATCCCAGACCTCAACGAATTTGGGGGTTACCTCGATGATGATTTCGGAATCCTCGTGGCTGTATTTATTGTAGCTGCCCCAGAGGTGCTTTTTATAAAGGCCTTCAAACACTCTGCCGGGTTCATCTACAACCAGACCGCAGTTTTTCGCAGTCCCTTCCACCTGAATGCCGCCATAGCAGAGGGCAACATTGGGGTTTTCGTAAAGCTGCTTTGTTTTGCGGAAGTCCTTGTCTGTTTTGAAATAGATTTTGTCATTGTAGAACAGGCAGCTGACGTTGCGCACCATAACGTAATCGTTTACGCTGCTGGCAAGCGCCATAATCTTCCAATCGCCCAGCTGTTCAAAGAAAAGGGCTTTTGCCTGTTCAAAGGTAAGGTTTTTGTCTAAGCTGAATTTCATTTCGGTTTCTCCTTTACTTCTCTGTGCTTTTTATACTCAGATTTTTGTTTCGTTCGCTTTCTTTACGGCACTTGCTTTCTTATTTTTTGCAGAGGCATTGCCGTGGATGATGGGGCTTAAGTGCTTATACAGCAGCATTGCGCCAACGGAGTTGATGCCGCATTTAATCAGGTTGAAGGGCAGAATCCCAAGGATTGCCAGTGTGAATACATTGGAAATCAGAGGGTTGACCTCGGTACACATGGCTACGAAATAGCTCATATCCTGTCCCATCAGTGCCATATAGAAGGGAATGATGATATATAGGTTGGTAAAGATGGCAACGATGCCTGTGAAGACAGAGCTGATTGCCATACCGATGATTGCGGTTCTTTTAGATTTTTTCTGGTGATACATGATAACGGGAGGCAGCACATACGCACAGCTGAGCAGGAAATTCTGCAGCTCGCCCGTAAATGCGGAGGAGGTACCCTCGGTTGCCAGCTTCAGCAGGATTTTTACCAGAATGATGCAGACTGCCTGCAAAGGCCCCATGGCAAAGCCGCCGATGATTTCTACCAGACCTGCCAGATCAAAATTCATGAAGGGGGGCAGGAAGGGAAGCGGGAAATCAATATGCAGCAGGATGCAGCAGATGGCACCCATCATGGCAATCATGGTTAAATCTCTGGTTTTGAATTTCGTTTTCATGTTTCATTCCTCCAATTTTTCTGATTGGATTCTTCTTAAGACTTGCGATTGACACTGCATTTTTGCAATAAAAAAGCCCTCGGAACACATTCCAAGGGGCATTGCATGCGCAAACAAATTTTCATACGAGAAACGCATGAACAGCATCAAAGTTTCTTCTCTCATCCGGACTGTTACCGTCGGTCATGGAATTGCACCATATCAGCCTTTTGTATCTTTCGGCACTTCGCGCTTTAAGATACTGGAGGGTCGCGGACTTTTACCGCCGGTAGGGAATTGCACCCTGCCCCGAAGAATCACGTTATATTTTTCACATTCCAACCATAACACAAAAGGCTGTTGTGTGCAAGAGGGAAATGTAAAATTTGTGAAAAAATTATTTTTTAAAAAATTTGAAAAATGTTGTTGACAGGAGAACAAGTTCGTGATAATATATCTCTTGCAGTTAGGAATTGCAAAACAAAGCAAACAAACATTATGCGCCTTTAGCTCAGTTGGTAGAGCAACTGACTCTTAATCAGTGGGTCTAGGGTTCGAGTCC
>OLOV01001197.1_pt1 | contig 20880 bp, 13 predicted proteins | sample 1672931 | NCBI WGS metagenome assembly OLOV01 (sample SAMEA3136738, study PRJEB25190) | human gut metagenome | biome: human gut; feature: human-associated habitat; material: faeces | place: Austria | collected 2013
CTCTCTGCGGCCGGTCACGAAATTATATTCAGGAACCTCTACTTCCTCTCCGTTAAGTAGTTTGACGAGGTCTTTCTGGAGATATTCGTGGTCCACGGTGTCGAAGTTGTCGAAGTCGTATGATCCGTCCGGGAGTTTCGGAGTATCGACTCGGTTGACGAAATAGTCGTCGGTCGAGAACGAGATCGGGTGCAGTCCGCAGGCTTTCAGCTGGACGCTCAGCCTTTTGCAGACCGTGCTCTTACCGCTGCTGCTCGGTCCGGTGATCAGGACCAGCTTCACCGGATTATCCGGGTCGTTATGCCGCCTCTCGATCTCTTCGGCGATCTGGACGATCTTCTTCTCCTGCAACGCCTCCGAGATCTGGATAAGATCGGACGCATTGCCTTTGAGGATGGACTCGTTCACGTCCCCGACATTGGAAAGCCCCATAATCCAGTTCCATTTGTGCGTCTCGGCGAACACCTCGAAAGTCTTAGGCTCCTCGTGAAGCGGCGCCAGATCCTCCGGATGGTGGCGGTCAGGGACGCGCAGCAATATTCCTCCGTGGCAGAGCTTCACGCCGAAAGTCTTGAGGTAGCCTGTGCTCGGGACCAGCTCATCGTAGTAATAATCAGTCACATCCTCAAGCGAGTAGCAGGTGATGTACACCTCGCCGCACGTCTCCAGCAGCTTCACCTTGTCGAGGTCGCCGGATTCCTTGAATATCCTGATGGCCTCCTCGATCTGGAGTTCCTTGCGTTTGAACGGAATATTCTCGTCCACGAGTTCCCTCATCCTCGCGCCGATCGCCTCCACATCCTCCTCAGTCAGAAAAGAACCATCGTTCTTGTAAACCGAGCAGAAATAGCCCTTGGAAATCGGTCTGCGGATTGTCATCCTGCTTTCCGGGAACAGATCCCTTGTGGCCTTGTACAGAAGGAAGCAGAGCGAACGGCTGTAGAAATTGCGGCCGATGTACGTCCTGTAGTCCAAAAACTCCACGTCACGGTTGTGGAAAACCCTGAATCTCAACCCTTCCGCCACGTTGTTCACCTTGGCGGCCAGTATGTCGTACGGCTTGTCGAACTCGAACTGTGGAGCGATGTCCAGCAGGGGAGTCCCTTCAAGGAACTCTTTGTATGTTCCGGTGTTTTTGCAGTAAATCCTTACCATAAGTAATCGTTAAACAATAATTTGCTTCACCTTAGGCAATCTTTTCGGTCTATATTTCTTTTCTCCTCAGTCATGTGCCACCGGCACACTCCTTCTTCCAAAAGAAATCTATCCTCGAAAATCTTTGCCAAATCTGCGGCAACTTATTGTTTGCCGCTTACCAATTGATGCGGTTATGGACAAATATACGAACAAAATTCATCTCCGGCAAAAGCGTTTTCCGGAAGTCTTGTCATGGTCGGATGAATATTCCTTGAATAATTTGTGAATATTCTTCTTTTCGTCCCCGGCCATTGTCGGAAGTTGCGCGGAAAATGTTAACTTTGTGGGCTTTTGGAAATATTCAATAGGTATAATAATGAAAAATGCAATCGTTTTCGCGGCAGCTGCCACGCTGCTTTCCGTCGGAGCCTTCGCCCAGGACAACCTGAAGAAGGTGAATGATGTGATCGAGCCGCTTCCGGCCGGAAGTGTGACATTCAACGGCTACTTCGCCGATGACATCCAGAACTCCATCGACCACTGGGTCAACGGAGTGATGCCTTACGACAAGGTCATCGACTATTTCATCAAGGGACGTCCGCAGTTCGCTCTCGGCGAGATGCCGGGAAAGTGCATCCGTACAAACTCTCTGCTTTACCGCTACAACGGAGATCCTAAGCTCAAGGAACTGACCAAGAGTCTCGTTTACAAGCTGATGGCCACCGAGAAGAGCAACGGCAGCATAAGCTGCACCGCCGTGGATGACCAGCCTGGCAACCGTGACGGTGACATCTGGGAGAGAAAGTACGTAATGCTTGGCCTGCTTCAGTACTACACTGACGTCGAGCAGGATCCGAGAGTCCTCTCCGCCCTTGAGAAAGAGGCCAGGAGCGTGATCGACCAGGTCGGTCCGGCACCTAAGAAGAGCATCACCGAACTCGGTTGGAGTTCCACAAAAATTGAATCATCCTCTATCCTCGAACCGATGGTTAAGCTTTACTTCATCACCGGCAAAAAGGAATATCTCGACTTCGCTGAATATATCGTCACAACCGGCGCGTCCAAGGGCAGCAATATATTCCAGCAGGTCTATGAGGGCACTCACCTCTACGAGGTCGGCAAGCCTTACCCTAAGGCCTACGAGATGACTTCCGTCTGGGAAGGACTCGCTGAATATTACCGCGCGACCGGTGACCCGAGGTGGAAGGTATGCCTTGACAACTTCTTCAACGATGTGGTTGAGAACGAGATCACCATCATCGGCAACGCTGGTTCTGATGTTTACTGGCCAAGACTCAACGGAGAGGGATGGAGCAACACGGCCGTGGAGCAGACCAATCCGAACATCAAGAGAATGATGGAGACCTGCGTAGGTGTGACCTGGATGAAATATTGCTCTCAGTATCTTCGTCTTACGGGTGATCCTACAGCTGTTGACTACATTGAGAAATACGCCTACAACGGCCTTCTGGGCGCGATGAAGCCTGACGGAAAGAGCTTCAGCTACGTGAATCTTCTGAACGGAGCGAAGGTTACCAACAGCGGTTGGGGAACCAACATCGATGGCCAGCCTGTGACCTGCTGCAACCTCAGCGGCCCTTGCGGCCTGTCCTACCTTCCTTACATAGCCGCGATGCAGTCAAAGGAAGGTCCGGTCATCAACCTCTACAATGCAGGAACCGTGACCGCCAAGACAGCGAAAGGCAATGAGGTCAAGCTTGGAATCGTCACTGAATATCCTCGCGCGAATGAGGTGCGTATCTCCGTTGACCCGGCCGCGAAGGAAAAATTCACTGTGAAACTGCATATTCCGTCCTGGAGCGAGCAGACTTACGTTGCTGTCAACGGCAAGTATGTCGGCAAGGTGGAGGCCGGAAAGTATCTCAATCTGGAGCGCAAGTGGCAGGCTGGTGACAGCATCTATATCATCTTCGATATGAAGGCCAAGCTCATCAAGGCTTCCGAGAGCGGACGCAACCCTGAGGGCAAGTTCTTCCAGGCCGTGCAGTGGGGACCGCTTGTCCTCGCCCGTGATGAGAACATTGATCCTGACTACAACAAGCCTGTTCAGATCATCGCAGACGCCAACGGTGAGGTGAAGGTCAAGATTGTTGACGCTGAGCGTCCTGGCACCAGAATGCAGTTCCTCGTTCCTACCACCGAAGGAGACATCAAGATGGTTGACTACTCATCGGTTGACTGCTGGAAAGGAAAGCACATCCAGACCTGGCTTCCGACCATCCGTTAACATCCCTTTATTGTAAACATCTCTTAAAGAGCATAATCACTCCGACAGGCTCAGTGACCAACCATCCGGTCTCCGGGCCTGTTTCTTTTGTCCTGTCACTGAACTTTCCCCATCGGTCACTGGGCTTGTCGAAGTGACCTCCCATCCCATTCTCCCTCTGGTCACTGAGCCTGTCGAAGTGACAGCCACTCTCCAAGAATCCCAGTCAAATAAGTCTATATAAAAAATTGCAGCTCAGGGGTGTAAATAGTTGAAAATAGTCTTGCATATATATATCTTTGTGTCCGTATTTTTTTTTCGGCAGCCACGGCTAACCCGGCTGCCGAAAAAATACGGAGGAAATTATGCAGTCAGAATCGTTAAAGGTACGGTTAACATTCATGGCGGATATTTTCATTCTTCCAATAACTCAACAACCAAAGAGGGAACGTCTGAGGTTATCTATTTGGAGTCAGGATGGGCAGCTAGCAGCAAATGTGTTTTGAATGTTTATGGCGGTGTGTTTGAAACTGATGGCGATGCTTCTTATCTGATCAACTGTAAGGATAATTATCGTTCAAAGTGCAAAGTTAAGATTATGGGCGGTATATTCGTAGGCTTCAATCCAGCTGATAACACAGCCGAAGGTGCAAACACCAATTTCCTCGCTGATGGCTATGTGTCCAAAGAGATTACATACAACGGCAAACAGGCTTGGGAGGTTACCAAGGCTGAATAGGTGATTTAGACCCTATTATATTCATAATTAAGGCTGGCTCCTTCGGGAACCAGCCTTTTTCTCAATTATTGTAACCGACAGATTCGCTGAGTTCTCCTGAATACTTCGTCTGGTTGGTACACCAGAAGCCCGTTTCCTGTACCAACGGCATGTCATAGTCCGTTTGGTACACCAGAAGCGCATTTCCTGTACCAATGATGAGTCACAATATATTAGAAAAGCCTTCTCGCTATATTATGCTAGACTAATCTTGAAAGGTGCTATACAAACAAATCAAAACATCTTCTCGAAAAATCGCGTTTCGTTAAAATCTGTAGCCGATACCGAAACGGCCTCCGAGAACCATGGAGCCGAAGGCGCATTCTATTATGCCATAGACGGATTTGTAGGAGATTTGATAGCCAAGAGGAAGTACCTCGTAGGCTGGAAGCAATTTTGATATGCTGTGGCCTTGATTATTGCCATGTCTGTAGGTAGCTCCGGCCGCTATACCAGCATAGACACTGAACGGGGGCTTTTCGTAAAAGGTGAATCTGACTTGACCCGCAAGAGAAAAGTCGGAAAACTCTTTTTTTCTGATCGTTCTATGAGTTTTCGGGTCGATCAAGTCTCCCCACAAGGTGTAGTATCCTAACTTTCCTCCGACTTTCAACCATTTCTTAAGTATAATGTTGGCATCCATAGACACTTCAGGAAACATCCCGGTTGAATAGTACGGTTCGTAGAAATAGTATAAGTCATGATTATGTCGTACCGTCGAATTCGGAAACTCATTGGATGAAACCAGTGCGCCAGGTACAATGCCGACTGTCAGGTTCACTTCGTATCTGGCCTCTTTCAGAAGCGTGCCCTGTGCGCTTGCCTTAAATCCTGTACAAAAAACAAGGAGCGTCGCTAAGGCCGCTCCTGTTACGTTTATCCTCATGATTGATCAGACTAAAGGTGTGACGATGTCTGTCCGGAGCGATTAATACGTTCTGACAAGGCTGTAGTCATCAAGCCCGCCGCGGAGGATCATGACGATCGAATCAATGGCCTTGCCGTCTTTGTACACAAGCATATTCAGTTGCCCCTTGCAGCTGCCCCATGAATATCCCGTGTCCCCAATCGTGTAGGTAAGAGGCTCTTCCGGCGTGGTGAATTTGCAGGAGTAGCCTTTCTGTTCCCGTCTTTCACCTTCGATGGTGACTTTCCAGCTGTGGAAGTGATTGTAGTCACCTGGCAGCATTCTGGCTGTTATTGTATAGTCGGTAGGGTATGAATCATCGCCGAGGAACCAGTATTCCAGATTCTTGTTGGAGACGATCCACGTGCTGTCTTCCGCCGCTTTCTCAACCTTTACTCCCGGGATTCTGTATGACGGGTCATCCGGTGTCATGACAGAAGTCTTGCTTTGGATGTTGGCCTTTCCTTTGATTTTGTACTCAAGAATCTTGAGGTTGTCAACTATCAGGTTGTTGGCGATGCACATCATGTAAGGGCCCATTGAATATGTCACCTCACCATCGCTGCCTGAAAACTCTTTCTCAGCCTTGCTGCATGATGATGCAGCGATAATTGTCGCAGCGATCACTGTCGCGATTGATAAAATTCTTTTCATGATATTCAAGTTTAGAATCTGTAACCTAATCCACCTCTGACTCCGCCCATTCTGGTGCCGGCCACAATCTCAAGCGTCGTGTATATCTTATGATCCATCCATTGGAAACCCAGCGGAATGAACTCTACGGCAGGGAGAATCTTGGAATATGTTTCTCCGCGGTCTTTCCCGGCCCAGACGGAGGCTCCGGCACCGATTCCGGCGTACATCCTGAACAACTGCCTGTTGATGAATGTGAATTTTGCCTGTCCAAGCAGAGAGTAGTCGTTCAAGGTCTTTTCTCCGATCTTCTTGTAGCCCCGAGGGTCGAACACATTCGCCCACGCTTTGGCGTAGCCCGCGCTGGCTCCGACTTTCAGCCACTTGGTGAGATAGACATTGAAATCCGCTGTGTAGAAGGCTGAAAAGCCAGGGTCTCCGGTGTATGTCTCATAGAAATCACTGAGCTCTTTCCTGTAATAATGGCGAGACGGAAACTCATCACTGTCGTAGGCCATCTGCATCACACCGACCATCAGGTTGGCTTCGTACATGTACCCTTTGACATCCCCGGAGGATGTCTGCGCCCCGGCCGGCAATGCCATGCCAAAAAGCATCACTCCAGCCGCGCAAAGCGCTTTCAAAACTGTTTTCATAATATCGTTGGTTTAAAATGGTTATCTTTGGTTTCGGTCACTGATCTGTATTTCTAGTCGCTGAGCAAATCCTCGGTCGCTGAGCCTGTCGAAGCGACGTTACAAGTTGAAACGATCATGTCGCTTCGACAGGCTCGGTGACCACAGGCTGTCATTGGTAATATTCAGGATAATGCGTCAGGTCTTTGGTCGAGCCGTCACGCAGGCGGATGTACGAATCGAGTTTCCGTTCGCCCTCATGGAGCACGATGACTCTGCTGCCGTTCATTCCGATGTTGTTGTAAACTGTCGCCGCGCCGCTGTACCGCCCGTAGGCCAGCATGATGCCGTAGTAGCCGACAGAGCAGTCATTGTCGTGGTCGTGCCCGCAGAAGACAGCCATCACGTCCCCGCATTCCAGCATCTTGCAGAAAAGGCCCGAGTTAAAATGCGAGGAGCAGATTGTCTCACGGTGGGTGCCGTACGCCTTGAAGTTCAGGTCTTCTCTGTACGCGTAGGCATATTCAGGGAGAGGAATATGCATGAACGCCACGGAAGGAAGCGGCTTTCCGCCGTGTGCTGAGGTGATGGTGCCGCTTGTCTTGCCGTACCATTCCACCTGGTCAGAATGGGCGTAGTCGTAGTCATAGCTCTTGATGGCTTTCTTGGAAAGCGGCGATTCGCTTCCGGTATCGAAGCACCATACGACAGAGGCGGTCGTGTCCGCTGAGTGAGACTTTACCTCAAGGAAATAATTGCCTTCTCCGTGCAGATCCGGGGTGTCTCCGGCGACGCAAAGCGGTCTGGTCATCGCATCTTTCAAAAGTGCGGCGTTGGTCTGGTCAAACTCCTTGTCGTGGTTGCCGAAGACAATCCCGTAAGGCACACCGAATTTGTCGAGTGTGTCAAGAAGGATCCTGTAGTTCTCAAGAGCAGGCTTGGCATAGACTTGGTCGCCAGTCAGCATGATCAGGTCTGGCTTTTCCGCTGTGATGGCGTTCCTGATGTTCTCCCAGACAAGCGGAGTTGTCTCATTGGAAGGAATTAGATGAGTGTCAGTGAATTGAAGAATCTTGAATTCTCCATCCGAACCGAATCTGAGTGTCGGTTTCAACGGTTTCTTAGCGGAAACCGAAACACAGGCGGTGATTGCCATCAATGCGGAAATTAGTCTTTTAATATTCATGATCAATTATTTGGTCGTTGTTTCTCCTATAATTCTGACTGGCCCCAAAAGTCCGGCCGGGAGCAGCGGCTCCTCAGGCTTGAAGAACTCCATCTGGGTGTAGGTGATCTTCTTCGTCACACCCGGCTGGACATCCCCGACGAGGCGGTTGTGCCACATATTGATGACCTTGACCTCGATGGTGTTGTCGCCGTTCCTCACTGCCTTGGTGATGTCAACCTTGAACGGAGCGTTCCAGAACACACCCAGATTCTTTCCGTTCACGGTCACTTCCGCCAGATCTTTCACATCACCTAAATCCAGAATGACGGAATCCTTGCCTCGAATTTCCTTCTTTTTTAACTTGAATATGTTCGAATATGTCACCGCTCCGGAGAAGTACTTGATTCCCGGCTCGGAACTCTCGGTCAAGGATGCGAGTTGATTGAAAGTGGCGGTTTTCGGCACTCCGCGTCCCTGCTGGAACTTGACTGACCAAGGAGTGTTAAGCTCCACGATTGTCTCTTCGCTTGTCTCAGGCAGCTCAACTTTCGCCACATCGGTGTTTTCTGTGAATATGACGAAGGCAGACTGGTGCTGTGTCAGGTTCATCTTTACGTTGGTCCTGCCGTCAGCCATCTCATAGCTTACAGGCTCGGTGGAAGCGTCGTCGGCATTCCAGATGACCGGCTTCTTGCCTGTGGTCCTGAACGAGGCCGTGATGTCTTTCGTGTCCTTTGAAAGGTTTGTCACCCAATAGATTTCGCCATCAGAAATGCTTCTGTGGACGAACTTGATGTCCTTGTTGTTTCCGCTTGCTATGCTGAAATCGGGTTTGAGACTCATGGCGGAAAGGACTTTTTCCGCCGGCACTCCTGCCGTTACATTCTTGCGCCCGGAGTTCCAGATGTCTTTCACAAGAGCCTTGAACTCTTCCTCCGTGCCGGTGTTGCCGGCGAGTTTCTGAGGCTTGGCTCCGCAGATCACGACTCCGGCGTCCGCGAACACCTTGATCTTCCGCAGGATGTCGATTGACATGTGTTTCACGTTGGCGTCAAGCATCAGAACCTTGTACTTCATTCCGCTTGGCACAGTGATAAGCCCGTTCTCGGCCTTGGCCAGATCACGGATCACGGACGGGCTGAAATAGTCGTAGTTGTAGCCGTAAGGAAGGGCCGGGACTTTCTTGAGCATTATTCCCGTTGCGTTGTTGTCCTCACCGTAGTAGTAGGCGACATCGGCCACGAAACGACCTTGCTGAAGCATATAGCAGCTGCGGGACAGATAATCCGTCCACGCCTTCGCCTGGTCGGCCCAGGTCTGGTGACGGTCGAACCATTGGCCGTATTTTCCGAGACCGAGTCCCGGGACCTTGTCGTCAACCGGCTGGTGAGGTGATGTGTGGATCACGAATCGGTTCAGTCCGGCGGCCATCGCTGCATCGGCTGTTGGTTTGAGCACGGCAGGGGAGAAGACCCAGGCCCCGTCCCTGTAGCCGTCGGATGTGAACGACTCCGCGGCGGCGATGTTCTGGCCGTAGATGTGAGCCACGGAGGCGGATTCGCGCACGTCGGCCTCGAAACGAGGATTGAATATGTTTCCGTTCTTGTAGTCCATCCAGAAGGCTGACATCGGAATCTCGGCGTACCTCTTGCAGTCCATCCCGTCGGAGAGGTTGGCGCGGTAGTTCTCGTGGCTTTCCGTGTATCGCTTCATTCCGTAAGGCTTCAGGATCTCGTTCTGGAGGTCGTAGTGATATTCGGAGATCATGTCTCCGATCGTCCTTCTCCAGTCGAACAGGAAACGCTCGGTCTCCTCGGTGTTGTTCAGAACCATTCCTGTCAGTGCTGGCATCCAGCGGAGAAGATCGTAGCCTTTTCTGGCCTTGAACTCTTCGAACATATTCCTGGTCCACGTCTGCGCTCCCGCCTCGTAGCTGTCTGTGAGGAGATATTCAATGCCACCCTTGCCGAGCTTTCCGCCGGAGGCATCGGCATAGGTCTGGAGGTAGTTGTGGAAATATTCAGTGATGGCCTTCGGGTCGAGTTTGTCCACTTCAAGGCCGGTGGCTTCCGGTGAGGCGGGGTGGTTGGTCTTGCCGGTCAGGCTGTAGCCGAAGCGGAATATTCTCCAGTTGCCTTCCGGAGCGTTCCATGTGAGGGTTCCGTCCTTGACGTATGGTGTGAGATCGACCACATCCTCAAGTCTGGCCGCCTCACTGCTGTACGGAGTGTCCTCCATCCAGAGCAAGCGGTAGAAACTGTTGCCGGCCTTGTCTCCGGCGAGCTGGATTCTTGTGACCGTAGAGAGTGCGAATTGGGCGATTCCGAATTCGCAGTCCTTCTTTCCTTTGTTGTCTTTAAGGCTGAGTCTGAAATATTTGGCAGTGGTTGCCGGGATCGCGTATGTCCTTTGCGCCGTGGCCTGATAGGAAAGGTTGATGCTCTTGAAGTTGACTCCGTCATCGCTGTACTGGAGTTCCTTCGTGTGGACGTAAGGATTTGTGTCCTTCCTGAGCTCGGAGACCACAACGGCCTTGATGGTCTGAGGCTCAGCGAACTCGTACTGGATCCAGCACTTGCCGTTCTTGTCGGTTTTGACGTTGAGGTAGGCTCCGACGCTGTCACCGGTGATCCTTTCGAGCATTTCCTCGCCTGTGGCATCGCAACCGCTTGAAGTGATTACAGGATGCAACTCTTTGAGGTTGATGTCCTTGTCACTGAGCTTCACTCCGACAACGGCAATGTCCCTGTAGAACTTTTTCCTGAGGAAAACCTGAGATACTCCGTCGAACGAGCCGGTGAAATCCATAAACGGTCCGGTGATGTCGAAGCCCTCCGGGAGTTTCAGGCTGACAGGCTGTCCGCCCTTGATCTCGACCTGTCTCCAGACGAGTTTCTTCATAGCGTCCTCGTCCTTGACCCACGGGCCGCCGGTCTCGCTCCAGCCTGGGGAACTTGCGATGGTCATCTCCATGTCAAGGCTGTCCGCGAGGTTGATGGCGTACTTGAAAGTGTCCTTCCATTCCGGGGTCATATAGATGAGCCTCTTGTCCACAATCTGCGGGGTCTCAAGGCCGGCGTCGAAGTTGTGGAATCCCACGATTCCGGTCTTCTGCATCCACAGAAGGTCTTTCTTGATTCCGTCCTTGGTGATGTTTCCGTTCATCCAGTGCCACCACACCCTCGGGCGGGCGGACTTCGGCGGATTCTGGAACTCCTTGTAGAGATCCTGCCCGGTCGCTGAACCTGTCGAAGCGCCGGCGGCCACATTCTCTTTACTATGCGCGAAAGCCGCGACCGACAATGTCAGCGCGGCGATCGCAGCAGCAATATTCCGTGATTCCTTAATCATAGATGCTGTTGTTCTTCAAATATTTATAAAATACTACTGTGCAAATATTTATAAAATACTACTGTGCGAGCAGTTCCTTTACGATAGTCGAGATCAAACGGCCGTCAGCCTGTCCTGCCAACTTCTTGGTCGCCGCTCCCATAACCTTGCCCATATCTTTAGGACCGGTCGCTCCGACCTCGGCGACAACCTCTTTAAGAATACTCCTGACCTCGTCCTCGGAAAGTGCCTTCGGCAGGTAGGCTTCCATCACCTTCATCTCGGCGAGTTCTTTCTCGGCGAGTTCCGGACGGTTGCCCTGGGTGTAGAGCTCAGCGGACTCCTTGCGCTGCTTCACGAGCTTCTGGATGATTTTCAGCACGTCAGCGTCTGAGAGTTCGTGTTCCGTTCCTGATGTCTTCGCGAGGAGAATCTCTGACTTGATGCCTCTTGTCGCGTTAAGGCGAGACTCATCGTGAGCCTTCATCGCCTCCATTATGTCCTTCTGGATCTGTTGTTCGAGTGCCATAGTAAAATGTGTTTTTAATGTTCGTTCTACAAATTTACACATTTTACCACCAATTATGTAATCCTTAAAGAATAACTTGGCTATCTTTGAATGTCTTTTCGGTCTATATGTCTTTTCCCATCAGCCATGTGCCACCGGCACACTCCTACCTCCCAAAGGCATCATCCTCTAAAATACCGCCAAATCTTTACCAAGATTATTTCACCTCAAAGAACATTTCAAACTATTCAAAGCTGCATCTTATTTATTAACGCTTACTACTATGTTTGCGAAGTTTCCTGGAAGCCCTTTTACTCTGTTTTTTGGCAAATTACTTTTCAATTTCCTAAATTTGGCAAAAATTTGATTTTATGAGACAGATAAGCACAGAAAAGGCTCCTGCCGCCATCGGCCCGTACAGCCAGGCCATCGAGCATAACGGTTTCATCTTCGTTTCCGGCCAGCTTCCTATCGATCCTGCCACCGGTGCGTTCCCGGAAGGGGGAGTGGAGGCCCAGACCCGTCAGTCCCTGACCAATCTCAAGTCAATCCTCGAGCAGGCTGGCTCCGATCTCAACAAGGTGTTGAAAACCACCGTATTCCTCGCTGACATGAATGATTTCGCCGCGATGAACGGAATCTATTCCGAGTTCTTCAAAGCCCCGTTCCCGGCCCGCTGCGCCTTCGCCGTCAAGACCCTCCCGAAAGGAGCCCTCGTCGAGATCGAGTGCATCGCCGCCGCGGAGTAGCTTCGCTGGTTCCAATGAATAGGATTACCGTCTCTCTCAACAAGGGACTCGAGTGCATCGCCGCCGCGGAGTAGCTTCGCTGGTTCCAATGAATAGGATTACCGTCTCTCTCAACGAGGGACTCGAGTGCATCGCCGCCGCAGAGTAGCTTCGCTGGTTCCAATGAATAGGATTACCGTCTCTCTCAACAAGGGACTCGAGTGCATCGCCGCCGCGGAGTAGCTTCGCTGGAGCGCACAGCCTTTCATCTAACCAAGATCGCAGATTTGGATTATTATTTCAAGCTGAGACATCACAGTCCAAACGAGCTTTTTCGGAGGGCTTGGCAGATAATGTATTGATTATTAATTAAAAAGGCTTTCTCGTGGTTCCTAAATGATAACCACGAGAAAGTTTATTTTGCACATTATCAAGTATTTAGGTGCCAAGGCGATTCTGGATAATGTGCAGGAACTTCATCGCGTGGCATTGCCTGACGCCACATTGGCTGACAAGTTCGTCTAAATATTCCACTAACTTTCCTAATGGGAGATTGATCACCTCGCCGATTGATTTGAACCTGTTGTCCCTGGCCAGATAGTCCGCCATTTTCCGGTATGCCTGACCGGAATGCGGGTCAAAAGGCTCGCTGATCTCGTATTCACTTCCAGTGTTGCTGGCGAATGCTATAAGCATCTTGTCGTAATCGCCATAAAAACTGATGGCCTGGCGGAAATCAACGATTGCATATTCATTGATTATCAGGTCCACCAGTTGTTGTTTTTCTTTTATGGCAAGCGAGTCGAAGAGGTTGTCAAGCACTTCGTATGTCAAAGGTCTTTTGGTCGCATGCATGTACTTCACTTTGGCCACCGCTCTCCTCAGCCTTCTTGATGCAATGCCTAAATTGACCTTCTCTGAATATGGGTGGTCAGAGTCCGAATATGCCAGAAAGTTCCATCGCCACTCCTCGGCTTTCCCGCAGATGTGATCTTCGACCGGGTTGTTGTTGACGTAAGCCAAAGCTGTCCTAATGGCTTTGTCTCCTTTCTTCAGCGACACACCGTAGCTATCGAACAGCACTCCGGAAAGCCCATACCTGCGGTTGTATGATTTGCAGAAGTACGACATCAGTTCCTTGATGAACAGTCTTATAGATTCTTTGTCATCTGTGTCCAGCAGAATGTGAACATGATTGTACATCAGGCATAGTGCCAACACCTTGACACCATGCTGTCGGGCGATAATACAAAATGATGTGATGAAAAACAGTGAATCCTTGACATTGTAGAACACAACGAACCCATTCCGCGCCCTTTGAAATATGTGTGCCACAGTGTTTCCCTGATGGCTCCCGCATCTCGACCCTATCATAGTTATTAGTTTAAAGTAAGTGTTTAAATTTGATTCGCCGCTTGTTGGAATCTGTTTAGATTGTTTTCTTAGAAGAGTTTTCCTCACAAAGAACATTTCTAACAAATCAACCTTTAATCATTTACAATATAGACAATTCTGCACTGACTCCAAAATATTTTTGTGGTGCACAGGATATTTTTGTAATGCCCGGGCTTGGGCACTGGCCGTTGCACTAGCTGCACGTGAGAACTGGATGGGTGAGGTTGGCAGATAATGTGTTGATTTCCAATTGATAGAACTATTTCGTGGTATGGTTTCTTACACCACGAAATAGCCCTTTTGCTTAATATTCAATTAGTGGAGTGCCACGGCTGCTTTTTACTACTTCGCTTCCCTGAAAGTAGAGCGGGCTTGAGGTGATGATCCGGAGGACGATTGAGGCTGAATTAGTGATACAGTTGAGAGTCAAGGGTTGAAGTTGAAGTGAGTGTTGAAGTGGAGGCTGAGTGTGCCCTGAACGCTCGTGGCAGATAACATCTTGATTGTCAGAGAAAAGAAATATCTCGTGGTTCAAGAAACTGAACCACGAGATGTCTCTTAATATTCATTATTAATCGGTTAGATGCCATGCAGGGATTACTGCTCGATTGGGTCTATAACTCCACAGCGTTCAGCTGGGCGAGTGCCTGATGATAGTCACGCTCGGCTGAAAGGGTCTGCTCCAGGGCTTCATAGTACTGGTCGGTCTCGACGAGATATTCAATCATCGAGATCTCGCCTCGGGACTGGGCTGTCAGCAGGTAGTCACGGCTGTCGGTCTCGCTTAGGGAGGCGCGCATCAGTTCGGAGTTCTCCTTGAGGCTGGCGGCGCGGTTGTACTGGACCAGAAGGTCGAAATAGAACTGCTGCTCTGCGGCAGCCTTGCGGGATTCTGCGGCGGCGATCTTCGCGCGGGACTGCTTCACTTTGTTGGCGTTGCTCCACAGAGGAATATTCACACCCACTGTCACGCCTCGAAACTTGTCTGATGTCGTGAGCTCGCTCATATAGCCGACGGTCAGTTCAGGTACCCAGGCAGTCTTGTCGATGGACAACTGTTTTTTGCCTACAGTAACCTCCTGACGGACATATTGCAGGACTGGATTTTTCTGCGACGCCGACTCGTACCACGAATCGAAATCGGATGGCAAGTTGTCTGAAAGGCCGTAGGCGGAATCTTCAAGAGCGATGTCGTTCCCACCGTTGAGGCTCTTCAGTTTCGCCAGCAGGGTCTGACGCTCAACTTCTACTTGTGAGATCTGGCCACGTACGCTTGTCAGATGCACCTTGGCCTTGTTGAGGTCGATGACATTGGCTCCACCGGCTTTCAGCCTTTTCTCAAAAGACGACACGAGAGTCTGTGCCTGGGACAGATGAGTGTCCAGTTCGGCTTTAAGGGCGTTGTAGTAGATGAGATCGATGCAGGCTTGCTTGGCTTCGAGTAGCACGTTAAGCCTCTCGGCTTTGTATTGCAGTGTGGCAAGTTCGTTCTGTCCGGCTACTTGTCTGGATTTCATACCGGTCAGAGTGGCTGCATCGAACGCTTGGGTAACGCGGAAGTCACGTCTGTTGCCGATGCCGTCGGCTCCCCACAGGTAGTTGAACTCGAACTCCGGGTTCTCCAGCAATGCGTCTGCACGGTTGGCCAGTTTCTCGGCTTCCACTTCAGCGGCTGCGGCTTTCAGCTGCGGATTGTTTGTCTCTATTTGCCGGAGGACGGCTTCTGTGGAGGTCTGTGCGTAGACCGCAAAGGTGCTTCCTGCACAGATATAAATAGTTAATAATAACTTGTTAATATTACGGTGTTTCATATTAAAATATTACTATAATTCTTGTTGTTTCGGTTGGCTCGCCTCGACGGGTTCAGCGACCAATTGAGTGTGTGACGATGATTTTTCATCAGCCATGTTTCTTGGACTTGGAGTTGATGAGATAGATCACCGGCACGACGAACCCGTTCAGCAGGGTGGAGGAGAATAGTCCGCCGAGGATCACCTTAGCCATAGGGGACTGGATCTCGTTGCCCGGCAGGTCGCCACCGAGTGCCAGCGGAAGCAGGGCAAGAGCCGAGGTGATGGCTGTCATAAGAATCGGGTTCAATCTGTCCAGCGAACCGATCATCACAGCCTCCTCGCGCGAATGCCCCTCCGATGCGAGCACATTGTAGCGGTCGATCAGGAGCATACCGTTGCGGGTCGCGATGCCGAACAGCGAGATGAATCCGATGATGGCCGGAATGCTCAGGATTCCGTCGGTGAAGAATATGGCGAACACGCCTCCGATGAGCGCCAGCGGCAGATTCAGCAGCACGACGAGCGACTGCGAGATGTTCTTGAACTCGCCGTACAGAAGCATAAAGATGATGAATATACTGAATATGCTCACGAGGGCTATGGTCTTGGATGCCCTTTCCTCGCTCTCGAACTGTCCACCGTATTCAATATGGTAACCTTCAGGGAGTTCGATGTTCTCGGCTATCTTCTCTCGGATGGCTCCGACGGCCTTGGCGAGTTCTCCACCGGTGGCGTTGCAGGAAACGACCAGCTTACGGCTGACGTTCTCGCGGTTGATAGTGTTCGGTCCGGCTGATGACTTGATGTCGGCCACATAGGACAGTGGAACCTTCTTGCCGTCACCGGTGTCTATGGTCAGATCGGAAATCCTCTCGATGCTTGAGCGTGCGTCATCATTGACTTTCAACGTGAGGTCGAACGAGCGGTTGCCCTCATAGACTGTCGAAACGACTTCGCCTTCCATCATCACCCTCACTACTTCGGCGAACTCGGGCAGGGATATTCCGTAGCGGGCGAGCATCTCGCGTTTCGGGGTGATGTTCAGCTCCGGCCTTTCGACCTGCTGCTCCACATTGATGTCAGCGATGCCTTCCACACCAGAGATTGATGTCTTGATCTTCTGGCCGATCTCGTACATCTTGTTGAGATCCGAGCCGAACAACTTTATGGCGATGTTGGCCTTTGTTCCGGAGAGCATCGCATCGATTCTGTGAGAGATAGGACCTCCGATCTCAATGTTCACTCCAGGAAGCACGGCTAATTTCTGACGTACCTCTTCGGTCAACTGCTTTCTGGTTTTCTTACCAAGCTCGAACGGGCATTCAAACTCAGAGCTGTTCACTCCGAATGCGTGTTCATCGAGTTCCGCCCGGCCTGTCTTACGACCCACGGTCTTGATCTCCGGGATGCTGAGCAGAAGCTCCTCCGCCGTGCGGCCCATACGGTCAGACTCCTCCAAGGATATTCCAGGAACAGTGCTGATGGAGATTGTGAACGAGCCTTCGTTGAAGGCCGGGAGGAAGCTTCCGCCGAGGGTGAAGAACATCACCACAGCAGCCGCAAGCAGCGCTCCGACGCCGAAGAGTAAACTCTTTTTGTGTCCTACAGACCAGTTGAGGGCCTTTTCATAGTACTTCTTGAGCCAGCGTACCAGAGTCGGTTCCTTGCCGGTCTTGTCGCTGTTGTGTGAGCCGAGAAGGAATGAGCTAAGGACAGGTGTGACAGTCAGTGCCACAAGCGTGGATGCCATCAGGGAGATTATGAACGTGATTCCCAGCGGCTTGAGCATCCTTCCTTCCATTCCGGAGAGGAAGAAGAGAGGCAGGAAGCTCGCGATGATGATGAGCGTTGAGTTAAGCATCGGCATACGGACCTCTTTCGAGGCCTCGTAAACAACTTTGATTACGCTCTCTCGCTCATTTTCAGGTTTTTCTCGGTTCTGCCGCAATCGCTTGAACACATTCTCCACGTCCACAATCGAGTCGTCCACAAGCGAACCTATGGCGATGGCGATTCCGCCGAGGCTCATCGTGTTGATCGTCAGTCCCATCCAACGGATCGCCAGCAAAGAGAAGACGATGGAAAGCGGGATTGAGATGAGGGAGATGATGGTGGTGCGCCAGTTCATCAGGAATATGAACAGCACGATTATCACGAATATCGCACCCTCGATCAAGGACTTCTTCACGTTGTCGATCGAACTGTCGATGAACCTGGACTGGCGGAAAATCTGTGAGTTGATCTTAACGTCAGCCGGGAGGTTCGCCTTGAGCTCGTCAAGTGCGTTGTCAAGCCTTCCGGTGAGAGCCAAAGTGTTGGTGTTCGGCTGTTTGGTCACGGTCAGCAGCACGGCAGGCTTGCCGTCGTTGGAGGCCACGCCGAGAACCGGAGTCTTGGGGCCGATACGCACGTCAGCGATTGCGTCCAATGTGATCGGCAAACCGTTTTCCGAGGTCTTCACCACAGCCTTTTTCAGTTCGTCTATGTCGTTGGTGGACAGGAGGCCACGGACGATATATTCATTGCCATATTCATAGAGAGTGCCGCCGGAGGCGTTCTGGTTCATTCCTTTGACGGCGTAGATGACCTCGTCCATCGAGACTCCGTGACGGCGCATCTTGCCTGGGTCCATCAGGATCTGATATTCCTTGATGTCTCCGCCCATCACCGCGACTTGGGCAACGCCGCCGGTCGAGAGGAGTCTTGGCCTGATCGTCCAGTCGGCGATCGTGCGAAGGTCCTGCATAGAGGTCGTGTCGGCGGTCAGGCCGATGATCATCAGCTCGCCGAGGATTGAGGCCTGAGGTCCGAGAGTCGGGTTGCCGACATTCTCTGGAAGGTCAGCACCGACCATCGCTATTTTCTCGGAGACGATCTGGCGGGCTTTGTAAATGTCTGTTCCCCAGTCGAATTCGATGTTGACGATAGAGAATCCGGTTGCGGATGACGAGCGTACGCGGCGCACGTTTGTCGCACCGTTGACGGCGGTCTCGATAGGGAAAGTGACGAGTCTTTCGACCTCTTCCGGAGCCATCCCTTCTGCTTCCGTCATCACGACCACAGTCGGCGCGTTCAGATCCGGGAACACATCGACTTCAGTGTGCATTGTTGAATATATCCCCGCTACGAGGCAGAGTGCGGCGATCACAAGGATCACCATTCGGTTGTTGAGTGAGAACCGGATGATTCCGTTCAACAGTCCGTTTTCGTGTTTGAGCTGTTCCATAGGCCTAATGACTGTGTGTGTGACCTGCCGGAACGGCTGTTACGGAAGCGAGTTTCACCTGGATGGCACCTGTAGCCACAATAACATCGCCTTCGTTCAATCCGCTCTTTATCAGGACTCTCTGCCCGTCAGACTGTCCGAGTTTGACCTCGCGTTTGAGGAAGCCGGTCTCGTCATTCTGTACGAAAACGTAGTAAACTCCCTGATCCTCGACCACCGCTCCGACCGGAACGCTTATGGCCCTTGAGGACGAGGATGATTTCAGATAGACATTCACATAGGATCCCGCAATAAGGTCTCCCTTGTTGTCGAACTCGAATGTCACAGGAATATAATAGTCTCCGTCAGAGGCCTTTCCGTAGCCGACCAACCGGCCGTTCAAAGCCTTCATATTGTAGGTCTCGTCGCTGTAGGATGTTGAGAAGTTGGCGTCATTGATTCCGCTGATGAGTCCGTAGTATTTCTCGGAGACATCGGCGCGGAGCCTCAACCTTCTGTTCTGGCTGACAACCGCGATCGGGGTTCCGGTCTCGACATAGTCACCCTGGTTGACGTTGAGTTTCTTGATGAATCCGCCAAGCGGGGAAGTGACGCTGACATTTCCGTCCTTTGTCGTTCCGGAAGCCAACGCCTCGTACTCGGCCTTGGCCTGCTCATAGGCCAGTCTGCTCTGATCCAAATGACTTTCGCTGACGATATTGTCCTTGCTGAGCTGGAGGTCGCGCTCATATTCTTTCCTGGCGGCCTCGAACGCGGCCTTGGCTTTGGCCAGCTGGTCACCGCCGCCCAGTTCCTTGGACGAGATAGTGGCGATCTGACCGCCTTTCCCCACAGCCGAGCCCTCTGCCAGTTTCCCGAAGCTGACGACTCCGGAACTTTTCGCCACTACGGTCATCTCGTCTCCCATAGCGGATAGAATCTGTCCGCTTGTGTGGATCACCTCATTGAAATCACCCACGGCTACAGTGTCGGTCGTGATTCCGAATGTTTTCTGGCGCTCAAGGCTCACCTCGATCTCGCCATCGTGACCGTGACCGTCCTCGTGCCCGTCAGCCTCACCGTGGCTGTGTTCGTGTTCGTGGTTATGCCCCTTGCAGGCCTCGCCACTATGGTTATGCCCGTGCTCGTGCTCCTCGTGAGCCTCAGCCTCGTGATCGTGATTGTGATCCCCGTGATTTGAATGGTTACCGCACCCTGCCAAAATAGCGCAGAATGCCATCAACGTTATTATCGTTTTCTTCATTTTAAGTGAATATATGTTTTTAAGTGAATATTTGAGTTATAAATATCCTAAAATTATTGAATAGGCTGATTCCGCCTCTCTCTATTCATTGTACGCGTCCCGACCTGTTAATTAGCATTATTGCCTCCGTTTGACGCTTATCACATCGCACGGATGGTCATTCCGTAAAAATGGCTGTTTCCCGTACTGTGTTGATAATCAGTATATTCGTAAGTCCTGCCCTCCGATTTAGCCGGGCAGGGATTTGCAACCGGTTAACATTCAGTAATTTGCGCTTATCGCACTTGATGCGGAACCAAGATGGTGGACTGAATGTTACGCAGCGACGGGCGGGGCGTTGGGAGCCATTGAAGAGACCAATGGCGGTGCGATAGATGGTATGAGATCCCCGGAAGCATATTCATTAGCGGTGCTTTCGGATGTGATGGTCAGTAGGTTGGAGAGAATGGCAAGGATCGGGAACATGTCGCCGGCGTCAATGCCAAAATCTTGATTGTCAATGTGCAGCCTTTCCGACGGGCAGTACTGCTTGTGCGCCACGCAGTGGCTTTCGTCCTGGTTGTGGTTGGTGTCCGAATGGTGCGTGTGCTCGTCATCGCAGCACCCGTCCATCCCGCAGACTTCCTCCACAATGCAGATCATTGTCTGATGGTGATGATGCGGCAGCACAGTCGCCAGCGTCATCATCATCATCGCCAGAAAGATCGGCACTATGGACAATTTCCTCAACATAAAGTCTTTCAGACAATCCAAGTGCGAATTTAGCAATTATTTCTGAATATGTGAAATTGTGAGATGGTGGCCGTCAATATATTGGCTGCGGATAATTAATGAATATGTAAGTTTAACTGATAATAATCCCCTTTGGGTGACTTTGGCTCCCGAAGATGGAGGGAACCCGCTTTAGCGGGGAGGATCACCCGAAGGGGATTATTGCAGTTGGTCCCAATTCCTAATTTCTAAGAATATAGTTGTCTGGAAACTTAGAATATGGGTATTTGGAGCGTAGCGACCGAAGGGGATTCGGGGAATCCTTTCCCCGTGCCCCACCGGGGCTGTCCCGTAGGGACTGGGGGTTGGATGAATCGTGCGCGAAGCGCGTAGCGACCGAAGGGGATTCGGGGAATCCTTTCCCCGTGCCCCACCGGGGCTGTCCCGTAGGGACTGGGGGT
>OLOV01001200.1_pt1 | contig 20839 bp, 18 predicted proteins | sample 1672931 | NCBI WGS metagenome assembly OLOV01 (sample SAMEA3136738, study PRJEB25190) | human gut metagenome | biome: human gut; feature: human-associated habitat; material: faeces | place: Austria | collected 2013
GGAAGAAGCGAGCCGGTTTCGAGGAAGTGCCCCGATTGGCGGCCACGACAGTGGATGGGAATCGGTTGGCACGACGGTGGGCAATCGCCGCCCCCTACGGAAGCATGGTTAGGAATGCGGCGCAGGCGGGCGGGGTAGAACCCCGCCCCTACGCAGGACAAGATGATTTTCGTAAAAATGTCATTCCGAGGAGCGAAGCGACGTGGGAATCCGTTTTTCCCGTGTGGCAGGGGTGCGGCGTGGGGGTATTACGGTTTGCCACACCAGCCTGCGGGCTGGTTCGCAATGACATGTCTTTTGGGAGGCGGGGTATGTCAGGCGCGGCAGGAAATGATTTTCAGCGGTTGACATTTGTCCTCGATTCGGATAGAATTGGGGCAACAAATTTTGCCCCATGGGAGGTTTTGGTATGAATATCGGACTGTTGGGCTGCGGCGTAGTAGGCGGCGGCATTATGGACTTTTGCGCCGAGCGGACGGATCTGCACGTCACGAAAGTGCTGGTGCGGCGGGAGCGGCCGGAGCTGGGCGATCGGGCGGTGACGGACATCGGCGCCATCACCGGCGACGCCGGCATCGGCATCGTCATTGAGGTCATGGGCGGGCTGCATCCGGCCTACGAATACATCTGTCAGGCGCTGCGCAGCGGCAAGCATGTGGTCACCGCCAACAAGGCAGTCATCAGCGCTTTTTATCCGGAGCTTATAAGGCTGGCGGCGGAAAACGGCGTGACCCTGCGCTGCACGGCGGCGGTGGGCGGCGGCATTCCGTGGCTGACCAATCTGGAGCGGTGCAAGCGGCTGGACGCCATCTGCGAGATCGGCGGCATCATGAACGGCACCACCAACTTCATCATGGACGCCATGCACGCCGCGCCGGTGTCCTTCCCCGCCATTCTGAAGCAGGCGCAGGAGCTGGGCTACGCCGAGGCCGACCCCTCCGCCGACATCGACGGCGACGACGTGCGCCGCAAGCTCACCATCTCCGCCAACGTGGCCTTTGACGCGCTGATCCGCGAGGAGGACATTCCCATGTTCGGCATCCGCACCGTCACCGACGGCGACATCCGGACGTTTCAGGCGCACGGCTTTGTGTGCAAGCTGCTGGCCACCGCCAAGGCGGCGGAGGGCGGCGTGTGCGCTTACATTGAGCCGACGCTGGTGGACAGCCACGAGCTGGAGGCCGCCGTGCCGAAGAATTTTAACCTCATCACCTACTCCGGCGAGAAGATCGGCCGCCACAGCTTCTTTGGCCAGGGGGCGGGACGCTACCCCACCGCTTTCAACGCCGTGGAGGACTGCCTGGACATTCTGGCGGGCAAGAGCGGCTTCTATACGGGCGTCATGCAGCCCACCGCCGTGCGCAATGGCGACGAGGCGCACCCCTACTATGTGCGCACCGCTTGCCCCGACGAATTTCTGCGGGGCATCACTGTGGAGCGCTGGGGCGAGGGCGTCGTCACCGCCTGCGTCAGCGTGGAGGAGATGCTCCGGTGGAGCCGAGAGCAGCTGAAAAAGGATCCCGCCTGCTTCGTGGCGGGCATTCGGTAAGAAAGGCAAAACAAAAGGCACGGGCTTTCGGCTCGTGCCTTTTGCTGTCTGCTCCGCCGCAGGGGTGCAGCGTGTGTCGGCGGCGGCACACATGGGTGCCGCCCTATAGAAATGTATGCTCCTCTTTGTAGGGGCGGATCGGGGGTGCGGCATCTTTTACAAATTAAATAAATTATTCACACATTTCCCTTCCGGATGTGGTATACTTTATGGGAGGATAGAATTTTGCCCGTTGGGGCAAGGAGGAGCTGCTATCATGATGGTCGAAAAAACCAACCGTCCGTCCCTGAAGAATATTCACTTGCCCAACTCCACCCCCCAGCAGGAAAAGGAGCTGGCGCAGGGCATGGTGCGGGTGAACCACCTGTACCGCAGCGCCCTGAAGGTGGCCGTGGCGCAGATGGAAATACTGGACGAGGAGTTCGCCACCCTTAACGACCGCTCGCCCATCCACCACATCGAGTACCGCATCAAAACGCTGGACTCCATTGTGGAAAAGCTGCAGCGGCGGGGGCACGCCGTCACCATTGACAACATCTACGCCTATGTGCAGGACGTGGCGGGCATCCGCATCATCTGCAACTACTTAGACGACATCTACTATCTGCGCCGCCTGCTCACCCGCAACGAATCTTTTCGGGTGCTGCAGGAGGTGGACTACATAAAAAACCCCAAGCCCTCCGGCTACCGCAGCCTGCACCTCATCGTGGAGGTGCCCATCGTCATCTCCGAGGGAACGCTGCATCTGCCGGTGGAGATCCAGCTGCGCACCATCGCCATGGACATGTGGGCAAGTCTGGAGCATGAGCTGCGCTACAAGTCCTCCCGCGCCTTTTCCGAGGCTGACGCCAACCGGCTGCGGGTGTGCTCCGAGGCCGTGTACGAGGTGGATCGGGAGATGCAGAACATTTACAAGGGGCGGCAAGCGGAGTACGAGGAGGCCGAGCCGGAGAGCACCGCCGAACCGTAAATGCCTGCGGTGCATGCGCAGGGTCTTTTATGGAAAAAAATCACACCCGATCCGAGATTGGGTGTGATTTTTTACAGGAAGATGCTGTGATCGTCCCCTCGGGCGTATGCGCTGGTGTGCGCCCGAGACTTCGTCATGATCTCAGGCTCGGCTGCGCCGCAGCTTCAGCTGCAGCCGGTCTGCTATCATGGCAATAAACTCTGAGTTTGTAGGCTTGCCCTTTGCCGAGTTCACGGTGTACCCGAAATACTTTTGCAGGGTCTCCAGATCCCCGCGATCCCACGCCACCTCAATGGCATGGCGGATAGCCCGCTCTACTCGGGACGGGGTAGTCGAAAACCGGTTGGCCACTTCCGGATACAGAACCTTCGTCACCGCATTGATAACGTCTATGTCCTGTACGGCGATGAGTATGGCCTCCCGCAGGTATTGATACCCTTTGATATGTGCCGGAACGCCGATTTCATGGATGATTGCTGTCACCTGCCCCTCCAGGGCCGGAGTAAAATCCCCCGACTCCTGCTGGGAGTGCGCCGCCTGACGCATCAGTTCCAGCAAAGATTCCTCATTGCAGGGTTTGGACAGAAAATACCACACACCCATCTTCACGGCCTGGCTCACCGTGCGCTGCGCGCAGAACGCAGACACGACGATGACCTTGGGCGCATGCTCCCCCATGCTCTGCAGCTGCTTGAGCAGTCCAAATCCATCCAGCTCGGGAAGCACAACATCCATAATAAGGAGCTGCGGATGCATCTGCTGCACAAGGCGCAGCGCCTCCACGCCGGAGCCCGTACTTCCCAACACCTGAAATTCACCCGTGGTTTCCATGGTCTTTTTCAGCATCATCCGATACTCTTCGCTTGCGTCTGCTAACACGACGCTTGCTCTGTTTTCCATACTCTCCCTCGTCCTTACATATTAAATTTTCAGCGCAGAATCTATTCTTACTCAACAGCAGTCCCCTGACTTGTATATAATGTACCATATTGCAATGTCGATTTCAAGATAATTTTAGCAATTTTTTACGATTATTTAGCGATGATTTTCGACAGGATCCGACAGCCGCCTCTTTTTGCCCCTTATTTCCCCTTAATTATTTTTTTGGCAAACTTTTTGAAACGTAAACTTTTTTTATTTTCCCGACGTTTTTTTCCTTTTTTCTTACGAAATTAATTGTCAAACTTTTTCCCTGCGTTTTTTCGCTTTTTTGATAAAAAAATCACATTATAAAAACTTTTTAGAATCAATTGACATTCGTTTTCGTTTGTGTCATTCTTATAATATAAGAACCCTGCATGCAAATTCATGTCAAGGAGTTGATTCCGTATGAGCAGGTTGGACATCAAATCTCCCAGCAGAGCCGAAACCGTGGTGGAGAACCTCTATCGGGATGTGGAGCGCCGCATCGCCGCCAGCCCCCCGGGTCTGTGCCCCGTGGACATGGCGCTGAGCTTTCTGCGGCTGTGCCACGCCCAGAGCTGCGGCAAGTGCGTGCCCTGCCGCATCGGTCTGGGGCAGCTCTCGCTGCTTCTGGAGCAGGTGCTCTCCGGCACCGCCACCATGAGTACCCTGGTCACCATTGAAAAAACCGCGCGCACCATTGTGAACACCGCCGACTGCGCCATCGGGCGGGACGCTGCCCGTCTGGTGGTGGACGGTCTGGAGGGCTTCCGCGACGACTATGAGGAGCACATCCTGCACCAGCGCTGCCTGGCAGGACTGAAATACCCCGTGCCGTGTGTGGCTCTGTGCCCCGCCGGCGTGGACATCCCCGGCTACATGGCGCTGGTGGGCGAAGACCGCTGTGCCGACGCCGTGCGCCTGATCCGCAAGGACAACCCCTTCCCCGTCGCCTGCGCCTACATCTGCGAGCATCCCTGCGAGGCGCGCTGCCGCCGCAACATGATCGACGACGCCATCAACATCCGCGGTCTGAAGCGCTACGCCGTGGATCACGCCGGCGAGGTGCCTCAGCCGGCGTGCGCGCCGGCCACCGGCAAGCGAGTGGCCATTGTGGGCGGCGGCCCCAGCGGCCTGAGCTGCGCCTACTATCTGGCGCTCATGGGGCACAAGGTCACCGTGTTTGAGGAGGCCAAGCAGCTGGGCGGCATGCTCCGCTACGGCATCCCCAACTACCGCTTCCCCCGCCATCTGCTGGACGCCGAGATCCAGTCCATCCTGTCCCTGGGCATCGAGGTACACACCGGCGTCACCGTGGGCAAGGACATCTGGATCGAGGATCTGCAAAAGCAGTATAACTGCCTGTATATCGCCATCGGCGCCCATCAGGACAAAAAGACCGGCATCCCCGGCGAGCACAGCAAAAACGTCATATCCGCCGTGGAGATGCTGCGGGACATCGGTGACGACATCATGCCCGACTTCACCGGCAAGAAGGTGGTGGTCATCGGCGGCGGCAACGTGGCCATGGATGTGACCCGCAGCTCCATTCGGCTGGGCGCCGAGAAGGTCACCTGCGTATATCGCCGCCGCATCGAGGACATGACCGCCCTGCCCGACGAGGTAACAGGCGCCATGGCCGAGGGCGCCGAGATCATGACGCTGGCAGCCCCCGTGCGCATTGAGGCGGACGAGGAGGGCGTGGCCAAAGCTCTGTGGGTGCAGCCCCAGCTCATCGGCGAGGCCGACAAGGCCGGACGTCCCCGTCCCCACGACGCCGCGCTGGACGAGGTGCGGCTGGAGGCGGACGTCATCGTGGTGGCCATTGGTCAGGGCGTTGAGATCAGCGGCTTTGACGCCGCCGGCGTGCCCATCAAGCGGGGCGCCTTTGTGGCCGGTCTTTCCGGTCAAGTGGGCGACATGGACAACGTATTTGCCGGAGGCGACTGCGTTACCGGCCCCGCCACCGCCATCCGCGCCATTGCCGCCGGCAAGGTGGCCGCCGCCAACATCGACGAGCATCTGGGCTATCACCACGAGATCACCGTGGACATTGACATCCCCAGTCCCAAGCTGAACAACCGCCCGCCTCACGGGCGCATCAACACCACCGAGCGGGAAGCCTGCCAGCGCAAGTGCGACTTTGAGGACATCGAGTGCGGCCTGACCCACGAGGGCGCCGTCACCGAGGCCTCCCGCTGCCTGCGGTGCGACCACTTCGGCTATGGCATCTTCAAAGGAGGTCGAGTTGACAAATGGTAAACCTCATCATTGACAAAAAGCCGGTCTCCGTGCCGGAGGGCACCACCATTCTGGAGGCCGCACGCTCCGTGAACATCGACATCCCCACCCTGTGCTATCTCAAGGGCATCAACGAGATCGCCGCCTGCCGGCTGTGCATGGTGGAGATCGAGGGCTTTCCCCGCCTGATCCCCTCGTGCGACAACGTGGTGGCCGAGGGCATGGTGGTGCATACCAATTCTCCCCGCGCCAGAGAGGCGCGGCGGGTGAACCTGCGGCTGCTTCTGAGCCAGCACGACACCCACTGCACCAAGTGCACCCGCAGCGGCAACTGCAAGCTGCAAAAGCTCACCAACGACTATAACCTTCTGGGCGACCACTACATCAAGGATCTGAAGAAAACGGAGGACGACTTCTCCAACCCCGTGGTGCGCATTGAAAACCGCTGCGTGCGCTGCATGCGCTGCGTGCAGGTGTGCGACAAGATCCAGAGCATGAACATCTGGGATCTGATGGGCACCGGCTCCCACACCACCATCGGCGTTTCCGGCGTCCGCTCTCTGGGCGACTCCGACTGCACCTTCTGCGGCCAGTGCATCACCCACTGTCCCGTGGGCGCCCTGCAGGAGCGGGATGACACCGGCAAGGTCTTCGATGCTCTGGCCGACCCCAAGAAGATCACCGTGGTGCAGATCGCCCCCGCCGTGCGAGCGGCCTGGGCGGAATACTATCATTTGGATCCCAAATTTGCCACGGCGCAGCGCATGGTCACCGCCCTGAAGCAGATCGGCTTTGACTATGTGTTCGACACCGACTTTGCCGCCGACCTCACCATCATGGAGGAGGCCAGCGAATTCATCGACCGCTTCACCCATCGGGATCGGTACACCTGGCCCATGTTCACCTCCTGCTGCCCCGGCTGGGTGCGATTCGTGAAGGGGCAGTTCCCCCGCTTCATCGGCAATCTCTCCACGGCCAAAAGCCCCCAGCAGATGTTCGGCGCCGTGGCCAAGAGCTATTTCGCCCAAAATCTGGGTGTGGATCCCCACGATGTCTTCGTGGTGTCCGTGATGCCGTGCGTGTCCAAAAAGAGCGAGTGCGCCCTGCCCACCATGACCGACGCCTGCGGCGATCCGGACGTGGACGTGGTGCTCACCACCCGCGAGATGGTGCGCATGTTCCGCGGCGAGCAGATCGTGCCCGCCACGCTGGTAGAAACGCCCTTTGACAGCCCTCTGGGCACCGGCACCGGCGCCGCTGTTATTTTCGGCTCCACCGGCGGCGTTATGGAGGCCGCTCTGCGCACCGCTTTCCGCATGATCACCGGCGAAAATCCGGATCTCGACGCCTTCAGCGCCGTTGGCGGCATGGAGGGCTGGAAGGAAGCCCGCTTTGACATCCCCGGCGCCGGCACCGTGCGCGTGGCGGTGGTCAGCGGTCTGGGCAACACCCGCAAGCTCATGCGGGCGCTGGAAAAGGGCGAGGTGTCCTACGACTTTGTGGAGGTCATGGCCTGTCCCGGCGGCTGCGCCGGCGGCGGCGGCCAGCCCATCCACGACGGCTGCGAGCTGGCGGAGAGCCGGAGCAATGTGCTGCGGGCGCTGGACAAGGCGGAGCCTGTCCGCTTCTCCCACGAAAATCCCGACGTCATGGCGCTGTACCGCGACTATCTGGGCACGCCCATGAGCGCCAGGGCGCACCACCTGCTCCACACGGATCACCACGGCTGGAAAATGCCCTCCGGAAACTGAGCACATCGTTAATCACCCCATACGCAAAAACTCCGCACTCATTTGAGTGCGGAGTTTTTTTGGAGCTTGTGGCCGGACTCGAACCGGCGACCTGCTCATTACGAGTGAGCTGCTCTACCAACTGAGCCACACAAGCGCATCCTCTGCGGACAGGGGTTATTATATCAGCTTTTTCCCCCGCCGTCAACTCTCATTTTTCGGCGGAGCCGCAGAAAAAAATACGATCCGTATTCAAGCGCCGTCCTTTGCGGATATTTTTCCTTTTCTTTGCCCTTTTTCTCCCATGCGTTCACATCTTTCGTCAAAATCACAAGAGAAAAAGCTGACCTTTTCCGCCCTTTTTCGGCGCCAAACAAGCATTCTCCCTTCCCCGACAAATTTACATAATATTTCCCGCATAATGATTCTACGATTTGTTATCCACATTATCCACAGAGTTTTCCACATGCGTTTTTCTTTTGTTTTCAGCGGCTTTTTTATTATTCTTCCTATTACCCCTCCTATATGTGTATTATTTTTGCAAACAAAATTGTTAACATAATCCATTTTTCTTCCAAAAACTGGCACCGCCTTTTTTTCTCCCTTTTTCTCCCCTTGACAAGCAAAAACAGAGAGAGGCCGAAGCCCCTCTCCGCGGGAAAAATTTCATGTCATTACCGCGCGCCGCGGCGGCCGGCCACGCGGTTGATGACCACATACAGCGCCACCAGCACCGCAATGCTGCCCACAAGGATCAGATACATCTGGCCGTTGGACACCTGATGGTCGAAGAAATACAGGTTGCAGTCCACGCTGTCGCGGATGGCCTCCACCACCTGCTTGGGGAAGCCCAGGCTCTCCATCTCCGCAAAGGTGCCCCGCAGGGTATGGTTGCGCAGGAGGCTGGTGCCGTAGGTGCCGGGGAGGAAGGACAGGGCTTTCTGCAGCCCCGTGCCGAAGTTGGAGATGGGCATGTAGGCGCCGCAGATGAAGCCGTAGCCGGCGCTGACGATGGTGCCCACGGCCGAAGCCTGCCCGTCCGTGGTGAGCCAGAAGTTGATGCAGGAGGAGAGCGCCGTGCCGAACATGGTCAGCAGGAACACATCCAGCAGCAGCGCCAGCACGTCGCAGACCGTGAGATACCAGCCCACGCAGGCCAGATAGCCCAGGCACACCGCCGCAGCGGAGAAGGTGATGATGAGGGTGGAGGAGAGGCTGGCGATGTAGTAGCCCATAGCCATGGTGGCAGGGCGCACGGGAGAGATGGTGAGGTCGTGGCGGGCGCCGCTGGTTTTGTCCTTTATCATCAGCAGATTGGAGCAGAAGGCCACGGTGACGCAGCTCACCGCCAGCAGGGAGGACACCAGCTGGCCGCCTACCACACCGTTGAGCACGCTGTCAGCCACGGTGGCGCCCGCCTGCTCCAAAGCGGAGCGGAAGGAGTCGTCAAACACCTTTTTCAAAAAAGTGGCGTACAGCACCAGCAGGATCACGGGGGTGATGAGGGAGGAGTAAAACACGCCCTTATCCTTGAAATAGAGCTTTATATTGCGCCGGATCAGCGCACCAAGTCCTGTCATTTCTCCTCACCTCCTGTCAGCTTTTTACCGGTGACAGCCAGGAACACATCGTCCATCTTGCCCTTGGTGATCTCATAATCCCGAAAGATCTCGGGGTAACGCAGGATAAGCTCCGTGGCCGCCGCCGTATCCTTGACGAACACGCGGTAGGCGTCCCGAATGCTCTCGTAGCTCGCGCCCAGCGTCTTCACCTGCTCCTCGGTGATGCCGTAGAGAGTGATGAAGTCGCCGGTGTAGGTGTTCTTCAGCGTGAGGGGCGTGCCCTCGGCGGCGATGCGGCCGTGGTCGATGATGACCACATAGTCGGCGTCCGCCGCCTCCTCCATATAGTGGGTGGTGAGAAACACCGTCATGCCCTGCTCCCGACGCAGGCGGCCGATGACCTGCCACAGGTTGGTGCGGGTCTGGGGGTCGAGGCCGGTGGTGGGTTCGTCCAGGATCAGAATTTCCGGCTGGTGCAGCAGCGCACGGGCGATGTCGATGCGGCGGCGCTGGCCGCCGGAGAGCTTGCCCAAGGGGCGCTTGAGCAGATCGGCAAAGTCCAGCAGCTCCGTCAGCTCCGCCAAACGCTTTTCAAAAGCCTTGCCATGGATACCGTACAGCGCCGCGCGGCTGCGGAGATTATCCCGCACGGACAGATCCTTATCCAGCACGGAGCTTTGGAACACCACGCCCAGCTTGCGGCGGATGCTGTCCGGCTCCTTGTCCAGATCGGTGCCGCCGATGAGGACGCTGCCGCTGTCCTTGCGCAGCTCGCCGCACATGATGTTGATGGTGGTGGATTTGCCGGCACCGTTGACGCCCAGAAAGGCGAACAGCTCGCCCTTTTTCACGCAAAAATTCAGATCCTGCACCGCCTTCACTGCGCCAAAGGACTTGTGAAGGTGGCTGATCTCCATAATATTATCCATATACTCTCTCCTTTTACAGCGCCGTAAAAATTCTGCAGCCCTTCTTTTTCAGCCAGATAAAGAGCACCACGCAGCCCGCCAGAGTGGCTCCGGCGAAGGCGGCCATATAGGCCATAAACCCGATGCGCCAGCCCACCAGCAGGAAGCCGCCCGCCAGCAAAGCCGCATAGATCCAGCCGCCGAACAGGGCGATGGTCACGGCGCCGCTCTGCTTGATGGGGGTGATCTCATTGGTCCAGTGGAGAATAGGCATTTTCAGACCCAAGAACAGGTTCAGAAGGGCGGACAGCACGGTGAACAGCGCCGCTACCGCCAGCATCAAAGCCGTCTGAGCCGCGGGGAAGGGACACACGACGGCAAGGCACACGAAAAGCAGCGCCGCCGGAAGCCCCGAGAGCAGCAGGTGCATCCGCAGCTTGGCGCGCAGCACCTGCCATGCCGTCACCGGCAGGGACTGGGCAAGCCACAGGCTCCTTCCCTCCAGCGAAACGGAGGGGGCGGCCATATCGTTCATGGACACCAGCATGCAGGCCGCCGCGGCCAGCAGCACGGGAACGGTCTCCATATTGTCCACGAACAAAAGCTCCAGCACGGAGAAGAACTCCGCGCCCTTCCACAAAACGGCGGCCGCGCCGATGACAAGGCCCAGAATGCCCAGGCCGCAGTTGAGCATATAGTTGGCGCTGGAGGTGAAGCGGGCAAGCTCCCGCCCCAGCAGGGCGGCATCCGTGCTTTTGCTCCGGACAGCCTTTTCCTTATACTCTCTGCGCGCCACGGCGCCGGTGGAGGTGGCCAGGCGCAGGAAGCTGCGGGCGATGAGATACCACACCAGAGCGAAAACGACCAGCACCGCCGCCGCCACAATGGCCATGGCCACGCCGTCGCCCACGGCCACGCGACCCACGAGGTAGAGGGGATAGGCCGAAGAGCGGATGGTGTCGCCATAGTAAACGGCGTTTTCCACCAGCTCCGTCAGCAGGCTCTGCGCCTTGGCATAGAAGAAATAGTAGGCGCCGATGAACACGAGGGAAATGATCACCGTGACGAAGCTCTTGTTCTTCAGCTTCCGGCTGATCTTGGCCACCAGCCAGCCCAGCGCGCAGGAGAGCGTCAGCACGAAGACGGACATCAGGAGCAGCTGCACCACGCAGCCCAAAACCACCTGCACCGACAGACCCACCGTGATCCAGTACACGATGATGGCCGGCAGCAGCACGATGCCCGAATACATAAGACCCATGAGGTAGACGCTCACGAGGCGGGCGGCCATAATGGTGCGCACGGGAATGGGCATGGACAGCAGCAGGTCGTTGTCCTTGGCCATATAGAGGCTGGAATAAGTGTTGAACACGCTGCCGAAGATGCCCAGAAACGCCGCCAGCAGGGTCATGAGGGTGAAGTAGAGCCAGTCCATGCCCACCGCCGCCATAGGCTCGCACATGGCAAGGGACAGGAAGGTGAACAGGCCGCCCAGCACGCCCACCATCAGCACAATGAAAAACACGAAGAAGCCGATGGTCGCACCCTTGGAGCGGGCTTTATTCTTTTTCGCGTCGTATGTATAGCTGCGGAAAATTTCCCCCAGCTGCTTTTTCACAAGGATCTTCAGCATGATTCGTCCTCCAGCTCCAGGAACACTTCCTCCAGAGAATCGTCGCCCTTCACTTCCTCCATGGTGCCGGAGCGCATGAGCTTGCCGCCCTTGATGATGGCCACCTTGTCGCACAGCTTCTCCGCCACCTCCAGCACATGGGTGGAGAAGAAGATGGCGCCGCCGCTCTCGCACAGCTCACGCATCATGCCCTTGAGCAGATGGGCGGCCTTGGGATCCAGACCCACGAAGGGTTCATCCATGATGATGAGCTTGGGAGCGTGGAGCCAAGCGGAGATGATGGCCAGCTTCTGCTTCATGCCGTGGGAATAGGCGGCAATGGGCTGCGCCAGATCCGCCGTCAGCTCAAAGAGGTCGGCGTACTTGCGGATGCGCTCCTGCCGGTCTTCGGCGCTCACGCCGAAAATGTCGGCGATGAAATTCAGGTACTTGATGCCCGTCATGTACTCATAGAGATCGGGATTATCGGGGATATAGGCCATGTCCCGCTTGCACTCGATGGGCTGGGTGCGGATGGACTTGCCGCAGACGGTGATCTCGCCGGCGTCAAACTGCAGGATGCCCGCCACGGACTTGAGGGTGGTGGTCTTGCCGGCACCGTTGTGGCCGATGAAGCCGTAGATCTCGCCGGCCTGAATGTGCAGGCTCAGATCGTCTACCGCTTTTTTCTCTCCGTAGGTCTTTGTTAAATGGTCGATTTTCAGCATTGTATTCTCCTCCGTTTTCCGATATTAAAACTCCATGACCTTGCCCACCTGCAGCTGGTGGAGCCGGTCGCCCAGCTCCTCCCGCAGCACGCGGTAGGCTCTCTCGCCGGTGCAGTGGCCGGTGCAGACATAGGCCACGCCCGTCTGGCGGAGCTTTTCCGCCAGTGCCCGCACCTCCGACGCCGGTTTATTATACAGATGGAAGCCGCCGATGAGGGCGTAAACCGTCTTATCCGGAAAGGCGGCTGCCACCTCGTTTATGATGTTGGCTGCGCCGCCGTGGGAGCAGCTGTTGAAGATCACAAGCCCCTTGGCGGTGTCCAGCACGAGGCTCTGCTCATGGGAAAAATCGTCCGGACGCCAGCGGCCGTTCTCCAGACGGTACATCCGCTCCCGCCGGCCGACGCGCTCCAGCTCCGGCGTGCTGTGGGGCACCAGATACGCCCCGGTCAAAATCTCCACGGACTGCTCCGGCGCATAGACCACCCGCTCCCGAAAAGCCTGCAGAACGGTTTTGGGCACGCCGATGTAGCGGCGGAAAAGCCAGTATTTTGCGTAGCAGTCGGCGGCGCATGTCCGGCCGACATAGAATTTGGCCTTGTCATTGCAGCGGAAAAATGTTTCCATGCCGTTGGCGTGGTCATAGTGGGCATGGGACAGCACCGCCGCGTCCACGCTTCCAAGGTCAAGACCCAGCTGCGCCGCGTTGGCGGCAAACAGGCTCGACGCTCCGGTGTCCAGCAGGATGCGCTTTTCGCCGTGCTCTATATAGATGCACAGCCCCCACTCCCCCGACAGGGCGCCGTTTTTTCGGTTGTCTACCACCACAGTTGCCTTCATGTCCACTCTCCCTTTTTCCAAAAGCCGCCGAAAATTCAATTGCAATATACATTATATAGTATTCCCTTCCCCTGTCAACACAAGGCGGGCAATCCCTGCTTTTTGAACACAACCTATTATTTTTTTGACACAAAAAAACACGACGCAGCCATGAGCCGCGCCGCATCTTCGCTTATTCCTTTTCGTCCAGCTCCATGGTGGCGTAGGCGTTGAGGTGCAGGTCGCCCCGCTTGCCCGACAGGTACTCATAGTAGCCCTGAGCGCCGATCATGGCGCCGTTGTCGCCGCACAGCCGCAGAGGCGGCACAAACAGCCGCAGCCCCGCCTTGTCGCAGGCGGCCTTCAGGTCGGCGCGGATGATGGAATTGGCCGCCACGCCGCCGGCAGCCACCACGGTCTTCCGCCCGCAGCGGCGGGCAGCCTCCATGGCACGGGGCACCAGCTCGTCGCTGACGGCGCGGGTGAAATCTCTGGCCAGAGCGGCTCTGTCCAGCGCCTCGCCCTTCTGCTGGGCGTTGTGCGCCAGATTCACCACGGCGGTCTTCAGCCCCGAAAAGCTCATGTCCAGCTCCGCCCCGTCCACATGGGCGCGGGGCAGGTCGTATACGCCGCCCTCCGACTGCTGCGCCAGCTCGTCCATGGGCTTGCCGCCGGGATAGGGCAGCCCCAGCACACGAGCCGCCTTGTCAAAGCACTCGCCGGCGGCATCGTCCCGCGTGGCGCCGAGGATCTCCATGTCCGTGTAATCCTTTACGTCCACGATGAGGGTGTTGCCTCCGGAGATGGCCAGCGCCAGAAACGGCGGCTGAAGCTCCGGAAACGCTATGTAATTGGCGGCGATGTGGCCGCGGATGTGGTGCACGGGGATCAGCGGGACGCCCAGACTGTACGCCACGCTCTTGGCAAAGCTCACCGCCACCAGCACGGCGCCGATAAGCCCCGGGGCATAGGTCACGGCCACGGCGTCAATGTCTTTTTTCGCCAGTCCCGCGCTTGAGAGCGCCTGCTCCGTCAGGCCGAAAATGGCCTCCACATGCTTGCGGGAGGCGATCTCCGGCACCACGCCGCCATAGAGGGCGTGCATATCCGCCTGGGAGAGAATGGCGTCGGACAGCACCGTGCGGCCGTCCCGCACCACCGCCACGGCGGTCTCGTCGCAGGAGGATTCAAAGGCCAGTATGTTCATGCATCCGCCTCCCCGTAGGTTTTTGTCAGGATCAGGGCGTCTTCTTTGGGCAGGTCGTAATAGTTTTTCCGGCGGCCTACCTCCTCAAAGCCGAAGCCCTTATAGAGAGCGATGGCCGCGGCGTTGGACGGGCGCACCTCCAGCGTGAGGAAAGCCAGCTTGTTGCCGCGGGCAAAGTTTTCAAACACGGAGATGAGCTTTGCCGCCACGCCCCGCCGGCGATACACAGGGAACACGGCGACGTTGGTGATGTAGCCCTCGTCGGCCATGACCAGCAGGCCGGCATAGCCCACCACCTGCCCCGTGGCGCTGTCCTGCGCCACCAGAAAGGCGGCGCACTGATTCTCCAGCTCCTCCGCCAGCATTTTTCGGCTCCACGGGCGGGAAAAGCAGAGCCGCTCCAGCTTCTCCAGCTCCTCCAGATGGTCTGCGTTCATGGGTACGATCTGTATGCTCATATTATCCTTTCGCCTCCAGCCATGTTTTTCCGCTGTGCGCCTCGGCGGGCAGCGGCACGGAGAGCTGCACCACGCCGCTCATTTCCTCGGCCAGCAGGCGCTCCACCTTCTCTTTTTCTTCCTCCGGACACTCCACGATCAGCTCGTCGTGCACCTGCATGATGAGCTGCGCCGCAAGCCCTTCCCGCGCAAGGCGGCGCTCCACCCGCACCATGGCCAGCTTCATGATGTCCGCCGCCGTCCCCTGAATGGGCATATTCAGCGCCACCCGCTCCCCGAAGGAGCGCATATTGAAATTGGAGCTTTTCAGCTCCGGCAGCTCCCGCCGGCGATGCATGAGGGTCTCCACATAACCCTGCTCGTGAGCCGTTTCCACCACCTGCTCCATATACGCCTTCACGCCCCGATAGGTGTCAAAATACCGCTCCATATACTCCTTGGCCTCGGCTACGGACACGCCGATATCCTGCGCCAGAGAGAACGCGGAGATTCCGTACACGATGCCGAAGTTCACCGCCTTGGCGCCGGAGCGCATGCGGGGCGTGACCTCCTCCGGCGATACATGGAAAACCTTGGCCGCCGTGAGGGTATGAAAATCCTCTCCGGATAAAAACGCCTGCTGCATGGCTTCATCTCCGGATATATGCGCCAGCAGCCGCAGCTCCACCTGGGAGTAGTCCGCATCCACCAGCACATGACCCTGCGCCGCCACGAACATGCCCCGAATGCGGCTGCCCACTTCCGTGCGGGCGGGGATATTCTGCAGGTTCGGCTCCGTGGAGGATAGGCGTCCCGTGGCCGTCACCGTCATCTGGAAGCTGGTGCGGATGCGGCCGTCGGGGTCAATGACCTTCAAAAGTCCGTCGGCATAAGTGCTTTTCAGCTTGGCATACTGGCGGTATTGCAGGATATCCGCCACGATAGGCGCCTGCCAGCGGAGCTTTTCCAGCACGTCGGCGCTGGTGGACCAGCCGGTCTTGGTCTTTTTCCCGTGGGGCAGCTGCATTTTTTCAAACAGCACCGTGCCCAGCTGCTTGGGGGAGTTGATGTTGAATTTCATGCCGGCCGCTTCGTAGATGCGCTGCTCCAGCGCCGCCAGCCGATCGGCCATGTCCTCGCCGAAGGCCGCCAGCGCCTTGCCGTCCACCAGAAAGCCCCGCCGCTCCATCCGCGCCAGCACGGCGCACAGCGGCAGCTCCACCGTTTCATACAGCTCCGTCATGTTCTCCTCCCGCAGCTTCTGCGGCAGGATGCCGTACAGCGCCGCCACGGCGGAACAGTAGCTGTGCAGCGCCGTCCACGCGGCGGCGGTGTCTCCCAAGGGGGCAAAGGCGTCCCGCTCCAGATGGGCGGGCTTTGGCAGCTCCTCGCTGAAATAGGCCACGAACAGGCGCTGCAGGTCGTAGCTGCCGGCGGTGGCATCCAGCAGATATGCCGCCAGCGCCGTGTCGAACACATACCCCTCCGCAGGCAGTCCCCACTCCAGAAGGGCGCGCATGGTGTCCTTGATATGATGCCCCACCTTGCGGATGTCGGTGGAAAAGAGCGACGTGAGCAGGGCGTGCCAGTCGCCGCCGTAGGCATCCGCCTGCAGCTCCGCCGCCATGGCCGTGTCCGCTCCGGTGTCCCACTGGACGGAGAGGACCGACAGATCCGGCAGAGCGTACACCGTGACGAACGCCGCCTGACGGCATTTTTTCAGCATATCCTCTGCCTGCGCCGGAGAGCGGATCGCCTCCACGGTGACGGTGCAGTCCGCCTTCTCCTCCGCCGGACGGACGGGAGAGAGCTTGTATTTTTCAATGAGCTTGGCAAATTCCAGCTTCAAAAACAGGTCGTAAAGCTCCGGCTTAAAGGGTTTGCGCAGGGCATTCTCCGGCGCAAAGTCCATGGGCACATCGGTGACGATGGTGGCCAGCCAGTAGCTGTGGCGGGCGCTCTCCTCCCCCTCCGTCAGCTTGCGGATGACGGCAGGCTTGGCGTTTATATCCGGCAGGCGGCGATAAATTTCGTCGATGGAGCCGTACTCCTGCACCAAGGCCATGGCGGTCTTCTCCCCCACTCCGGAAACGCCGGGGATATTGTCGGAGGAGTCCCCCATGAGCGCCTTGAGGTCGATCATGTGGATGGGGTCGAAGCCGTAGGTCTCGCGGAAGGTCTGGGGGGTCATGTCCTTGGTGGTGGTCTGCCCCATGCGGGTGGACACCAGCTTCACCTTGGTGTGGTCGGTGATGAGCTGAAGGCTGTCCTTGTCGCCGGTGACGGCCACGCAGTCCCAGCCCGCCGCCTCGCAGCGGCGGCTGATGGTGCCGATGAGGTCGTCCGCTTCCCAGCCTGCCAGCTCGTAGCGGGGGATGGACATGGCGTCCAGCACCTCCTTCAGAACCGGCAGCTGCACGGCCAGCTCCTCGGGCATGGCGTGGCGGGTGGCCTTGTAGCCCTCGTCTGCTTCGTGGCGGAAGGTAGGCTCCCGACGGTCAAAGGTCACGCACAGCGCCTCGGGCTGTTCCTCGTCCAGAAGCCGCTGCATGGTGGTCACGAAGCCGTACACCGCGTGGGTGAAAAGGCCGTCCCGGGTGCTCAGGGGGCGGATGCCGTAAAACGAGCGGTTGATGATGCTGTTTCCGTCGATAACCATCAGCTTCATGGGCTATTTCCTCCGTAAAAAACAGAATAAAAACAAAAATTTTCATTTTGGGAACGGATTGCCACGCCAGTCTGCGGACTGGCTCGCAATGACAGGCTTTTTGGCAGTCTGCGTATATTATACGCCATTTTCCCTGCTAAAACAATCAAAACCCACGCCCAAGCCGCGTCATTTCTCATTTATTACGATATAAATGTTGTCCGGCAGCAGTGTTTTGGTTTTCCAGACCCGTTCAAACTCCTCTATGGAGAGCTTCCGGTTATACGGCGCTCCCTCGGCAGCAAGGGAATCGGCCAGATACAGGTAGTCCGCGTCGTAGCCCACCACCACGACATAGTGCGTGTCGTTGGGAATGGCCACAAAGGCGATGATCGGCACACCGGCACACAGCCGCTGCCTGAGAGAGTTGAGGCTTCCATGGTAGGCCTGGGCGCAGTAGCCGCGCGTTTGGAAAAGCTCCGCCACGTTCCTTGGCGCCGCGAAGCCGAGGGTGCGCTTTATCTCCGGATAGATCCCCTCGCCGTCCGCCTGCTCCCCCAAATGGCGCAGGACATAGGCCGAGGCATAGGCCGCACATTTTCCGTCCGTCTGACGGGCGGCGTAATTGCCGTCAACATAGCAAAAAAATTCCGCCGGAGCGGCACCGTCCGCGTTGTCCATCGGCGGCTCCAGTCCGGCCAGGCACAAGATCCCCGCAAATGCGCAGAGCGCCGCCGCTGCCAGCGCTGTGACGGCTCTGCGCCGCCCTCCACTTTTTCGTTTGTGCTCTCTTGCAGCCCTCATGTGCCTGCCTCCTCGCCGTGTTTCTCTCTGACCACTATACCACATAGCCGTCTTTTCTTCAACACAGGCCGCCGCTGCGCACCTCCCGCGCCGTTTTTTCGCCTGTTTTTTCTGAAATTCGGCAAAAGCCCCGCGATTATCCCTTGACACCGCCCCGAATTGTGCTACACTTTCTTGTATCGGCTCGAAGGGAGGGCTTTTTTTGCTGCAATCAGTTTTGACCGTTGGGCAGCAGGTGCTCATTTTATTTATACTCTCCGGCGTGGGGTTTGCGCTGGGGAAGGCCAAAATGGTGGGCGAGGCGTTCAGCCGAGGCTGCAGCCAGCTCATTATGTATGTGGTATCGCCGTGCATGATGGTGGTGGCCTTTCAGCGCAGCTTTGAAAAAGAGGGCTTTCACAACTTCTGCATGGCTTTCCTGCTGGCAGTGCTGATCCACCTGCTGGGCATCGCCATGGCGCAGCTCTTTTTCCGCCAGAAAACGGAAAAGGCCGTCGCCCTGCGCTTCAGCGTGGTCCACTCCAACTGCGGCTTCATGGGCTACCCCCTGCAGACCGCCCTGCTGGGCACCATCGGCGTGTTTTACGGCTCCGCGTTTGCCACGGTGTTCACTCTCTGCTCATGGACTTATGGTCTGGCGCAGATGTCCGGCGGTCGGCAGAAGATCTCCCTGAAAACGCTTCTGCTCAACCCCGGCGTTCTCAGCGTGGTGGTGGCCATGGCTCTGTATCTGGGCAATGTGTCCCTGCCGGAGCTGATCCTCACCCCCGTCACCTACCTCTCTCAGCTAAACACGCCGCTGCCCATGGTGGTGGTGGGCTACCAGCTCTCCCAGGCCAACATCCTGGCCGTTCTGCGGGGGCGGGATACCTGGCTGGCCATTTTCCTGCGGCTCATCGTCACGCCGGCCATTGCGCTGGGGCTGTGCCTGCTGCTGCATGCCGACCACGCCGTGGCCGTTGCGGTGGTGGCCGCCGCTTCCGCTCCCTGCGCCGCTCTGATGAGCATCTTCGCCGCCCGCTTCGAGCGGGACACGGCGCTGGCCTCGGGGCTGGTGGCAGCGGAGACCCTGCTCAGCGCCCTGACCATGCCCATCATGGTGGGGCTGGCGGTGGCGTTCCTGTAATTTATATTGCACATAAAAATGAGGCTGCAGTCACATTTCGGACTGCAGCCCTTTTTTGAAATGACACATCAGCTCAGCAGGCGGAACCCCATGATCACCGCGCCCAGCACTACCAGCACCACGCCTGTAGCGCGATTCAGCGTCTTCGGCGCCGCTTTATTGGCAAATACCGCGGCAATGCGCGCCCACACCAGCGTGAAGACCACGCACAGCACCCACACCAGCACATCCGGCAGCCCGCCTATGGCAAAATGGGAGATGGCGCCGGTCAGCGCCGTAAAGGTCATGATGAACACGCTGGTGCCAACGGCCGTTTTCAGCTCATAGCCCATGACGCTGGTGAGGATCAGGAGCATCATCATGCCGCCGCCCGCGCCGATGAAGCCGCAGATAAACCCGATCAAAACGCCGCAGAGCACAGACTGGATCGCCCGTTTTCGGGCGGACACCCCCGCCATGGCTTCCTTGGTGGTCATGACCGGCCGCACAATGAATTTGACACCCAGCAGGAAAGTCATAAAGACGGAAAACCCGCCCATAGTCGTCGACGGAACGAGGTTGGCCACATAGCTCCCCACCACCGTAAAGACCAGGACGCTTGCCATCATGATCAGTCCGTTTTTTATGTCCAGATTCTTATTTTTGTGGTATGTATAAGCGGAAACTGCGCTGGCCAGCACGTCCGAGGAAAGGGCAATGCCCACGGCCATGTAGGGGTCAATATCCAGAAAGGTGATAAGCATCGGGCTGATGACCGCAGCAGCGCTCATACCGGCAAATCCGGTGCCGAGTCCCGCCCCCATACCGGCAAAAAATGTCACGATAACGATCAGAATAATGCTCATTTGTCACTCATCCGCCTCCAGGATCGCATCCAGTTTTTCCTCGATCCGCTGCATCGCTGCCGCAAAAGCCCGCCGTGTTTCCTCGTCCACATCGGCAAACAGCCTCTCAAAAAATGCGCCTTGCAGCTGCCGTCCCTTTTCTATGACAGGCTGCGCCTTATCCGTGCAAACCAGTTCGGTTTTTCTGCGGTCGCCCCGCACTTGATTTCTCACAAGATAGCCATCCTGCACCAGCCGATCCACGTTTACGGAAACGAGGTTTGCCTTGATGTGGCGTATTTCCACAATGTCACTGGCCGTTTTATAGGCCGGATTGTTCCCCAGAAACATCAGGATGTCGAACGCCGTCTGCGGCAAGCCCAACTCTTTGCACAGGGGTCTGCACGCCTTTCGATAGGCCAGCGAAACTTTTCTGGATATTTCAATGCTCCGATTCATCCGCTTTCCATTCCTCCATTTTTGAACTATTCTCTTTTGAAGCATTATATTGCAGCGAACCCCAGTTGTCAATAGTTTTATTCCTCTGCACTTTATTCACCTGCGCACAAGCATATTGCTTCCGCAAAAAAAAGAGGAGCTTATCCTTCAGGACAGCTCCTCGTTATTCTGTATAATGCAAAGAAAAAAGGCACCCTGTTGGGTGCCTTCTCTGTGTTGGCGCTACCTATTTTTCCGAGCCGTCTCCAGCCAAGTATCGTGGGCAGAAGCGAGCTTAACTTCCGTGTTCGGGATGGGAACGGGTGGACCCTCG
>OLOV01001207.1_pt1 | contig 20787 bp, 10 predicted proteins | sample 1672931 | NCBI WGS metagenome assembly OLOV01 (sample SAMEA3136738, study PRJEB25190) | human gut metagenome | biome: human gut; feature: human-associated habitat; material: faeces | place: Austria | collected 2013
ATTTCCAAATATCAAACGAATATGCCGGATATAATGGCCGCACGACCATGCGACCAGCCACCTGAACCCCTCCAACGACAGGAGCAGGGGACGGCGCCGAGCTCTCCGGGAACGATGACGCCTGACTGTCCCGCACCCGAAGGTGACGCGAGGCACAGTCAGACGACTCTTCCGCGCCTTCCCGTTGCCCAAGGGCGCAGGGCATAATGACGTATGGATGAAGGAAACCCTTCGGCGACGAAAACCACACTTATCGTCGCCCAAGAGTGCAGCACGGCTCTCTTGAGCGACACTTTCGTACATCTTCGTTGCCCAAGGGTGCAGCACGGCTCTCTTGGGCAACACTTTCGCACTTTTTCGTCGCCCAAGGGTACAGCACGGCACGCTTGGGCGACACTTTCGTACATCTTCGTCGCCCGAGGGTGCAGCACGGCTCTCTTGGGCAACACTTTCGCACTTTTTCATCGCCCGAGGGTGCAGCGCGGCACGCTTGGGCAACACTTTCGTACATCTTCGTCGCCCGAGGGTGCAGCACGGCACGCTTGAGCGACACTTTCGTACATCTTCGTCGCCCGAGGGTGCAGCACGGCGCGCTTGAGCGACACCTCCGCGCGTTTCCGCCGCCCGAAGGTACTGGGCAAAAGACGTAAGGTTGAATCTGACAAAAAAAGAAGAAGTCTCCCAAAAACGAGGGAGACTTCAGTAGGGTGCCCAAAGCCGGGCTCGAACCGGCACGTCTTTAAGGGACATTGGATTTTGAGTCCAACGCGTCTACCAATTCCGCCATTCGGGCATATTCATGTAGACTTTCCTTTGGATGGAAACTTCGCACTTCCGCTGCAATTCCGCTTCAAAGGTCTGCAAAGTTACTGAATTTCCTCCGATATTCCAAAACATTCAACAATAGCTTATGCGAAAAAAACGTGAACTTCCTCTTGTCCGGCAAAAAGGACTTATACCGGATAAACACCGCTGTCGATGCATCTTATCCGGTGGAAAGCCGTTTGGCCGGACAAACCGCCGGACAAACCGTTGATGTGACTTGTCCGGCGATATGCTTGCTTGCCGGACATTTTACGGCACAGAAGGAACGGTCTTCCTGATCAGATAGACAAAAGGTGTCTGCGCTCTGATTCTCCGCGCATCATTTTTTCGGGAAAATCTATTCGGCTTATGAGGAAAACTGATTATCTTTGTACGATTTAAGCCGGCAGCCACCAAGGTTTGTAGTTTCTGGCACGGGATCCGCGACCGTCCGACTTGCGGAGAATGACATAGAGCTTTGGTCCGGGAACGGACAACGAAACATATCATATTAACGAAACTTTAAGCTCAAAGAGATGAGACACTTTTCTTTACCAAAGGACGGTGGACTGATCGAGGAGAACCTGCCTAAGGGCATTCTCCACTCCTTCGAGAAGATCAACACCGAGATTTTTGACGACGCTGCAATCGGCAGCGACCGTGTGGCCGACATCGTTGTCAAAGCCATCAAGGATCACGAGAAAGCGGCGCTTCCGCGTCCTTTCAAACTCGGTCTTACCACAGGCAGGACCCCGATTTCCCTCTACAGCAATCTCACCAGACAATTCAAGGAAGGCAAAGTCTCCTTCGCCAATGTCGAGGTGTTCTCGATCGACGAGTACTACCCTTGCGGCAGCGACTCCATCCAAAGCCGTAACCACAGACTCCACGACGAGTTTCTTGACCAGGTCGATGTCAGGAAGGAGAACATTCATATTCCTGACGGATCTGTCTCCAAGGAGGAGATTTCCGACTACTGCGCCGAGTTCGACAGAATCGCCAGAGGCATTGACCTGCTGGTGATCGGCGTGGGAGAAGGCGGACAGGTCGGCTTCAACGAGGCCGGCTCCACCGAGAAGAGCGTGACGCGCACCGTGCCGCTCTCCTACATCTCAAGAAAGAGACAGGCCCACAACTTCAACGGCGACATCGCCGTGACCCCTAAGGCCGCCATCACGATGGGCATCGGGACGATGATGAGCGCCCGCAGGATCATCCTTATGGCGTGGGGTGAGGACAAGGCCAAGATCGTACATAAAATCGTCGAGGAGGACATCGACTCCTCTTGCCCGGCCTCATGGCTCCAGAGCCACAACAACATCTCCTTCTTCACAGACGAGATGTCCGCCTCCCTTCTGACAAGATCGGTGGCCCCTTGGAAGGTCGGTCCTTGCGAATGGACTCCGAAACTGATCCGGAAAGCCGTGGTGTGGCTCTGCCAAAAGGTTCACAAGCCTATTCTCAAGCTCACGCAGCAGGACTATCTGGAGAACTTCCTCGGCGATCTCATCGATCTCTACGGGCCGTTTGACAAGATCAACATCGACGTGTTCAACGAGTTCCAGCACACGATTTCCGGCTGGCCGGGAGGAAAGCCGAACGCAGACGACACGACAAGGCCTGTGAAATCCACACCGTTCCCTAAGAAGGTGCTGATCTTCTCCCCTCACCCGGACGATGACGTAATCTCTATGGGAGGAACATTCATCCGACTGGTGCATCAGGGACACGACGTGCACGTGGCCTACGAGACATCCGGAGACCTTGCCGTCCACGATGACGTGGTGCTTCAGCACATGGACGCGGCCTACCAGCTTGGATTCGGAGACAAATTCGACGAGGTAAAGAAAATCATCGACTCAAAGAAGCCAGGTGAGCCTGAGCCTAAGGAGCTTCTCGCCATCAAGGCGGCCATCCGCCGCAGCGAGGCCAGAGGAGCGGACAGAAGCTTCGGCCTCAACGACAAGACCAACGTCCACTTCCTCAACCTGCCGTTCTACGAGTCAGGCGGCGTGACGAAGCTTCCGCGCACACAGAAAGACCTTGACATTATCAAGGAGCTGATCGTCAGGATCCACCCTGACCAGATCTACATGGCAGGTGACCTCGCCGACCCTCACGGAACCCACAGGGTCTGCACGGAGGCCGCGCTTGAGGCCATCGAGCAGCTCAAGGAGGAGGGCAACGACTGGCTGAACGACACCACCATCTGGCTCTACAGAGGCGCCTGGATGGAGTGGGAGCTCTGGAGAGTGGACATGGCAGTTCCGATCAGCCCGGACGAGTTGATCGAGAAGCGCCACGCCATCTTCCGCCACCTTTCCCAGAAGGACATCGTGCCGTTCCCTGGCGATGACCCGAGGGAGTTCTGGCAGAGGGCCGAGGAGCGCACGCAGAACACCGCAAGGCTTTACGACGAACTCGGAATGGCTGAGTACCAGGCCATCGAGGTCTTCCTGCGGCTGAAATAACCAATCATCCATGAATATGTCACCTCACCCACGGTGACATATTCAATAAAGCAAGAAAGCAAGAATAAAGAATATTTTTTATAAACTGCATCAATCATGAAAGTAATCATCAGAGACACAAAGAAGGAAGGCTCTATCTGGGCCGCCCACCACATTGCCGCCGCCATCAAGGCAAAGACTGAGAAGACCGACAAGCCATTCGTACTCGGACTGCCTACCGGCTCCACTCCTCTGGATGTCTATGCCGAGCTCGTCAGAATGTACGAGGCCGGAGAGATCTCCTTCAAGAATGTCATCACATTCAACATGGATGAATATGTAGGGCTTCCTGAGAGCCATCCGGAGAGCTACCACAGCTTCATGCACAAGAATCTGTTCGACAAGGTGGACGTTCCGGCCGGCAACATCCACATCCTCAACGGCAACGCTCCTGATCTCGCCAAAGAGTGCGAGGATTACGAGAAGGCCATCGTGGCTGCCGGAGGAATCGACCTGTTCCTCGGCGGAGTCGGCGAGGACGGACACCTCGCGTTCAACGAGCCGTTCTCTTCCCTCAACTCCAGGACAAGGGTCATGACCCTCACCCAGGACACTCTCGAGGTAAACTCCCGTTTCTTCGACAACGATGTGAACAAGGTTCCTAAACAGGCCATGTCAGTCGGTGTCGCCACAGTGTGTGGTGCCAAGGAGGTTCTCGTCCTCGCTTTCGGCGGCAAGAAGGCCAAGGCTGTCAAGGACGCCATCGAGGGACCTGTAAGCCACTATGTCACCCTCTCTGCCCTTCAGCTGCACGAGAATGGTGTCGTTGTGCTTGACGAGCCGGCCGCCGGTGAGCTCAAGGTCAACTCTTACCGCTATTTCAAGGCCGTTGAGGCTGCCGAGAACAAATAGTGCGTGGAGACTAACGACTTGTAAATCAGAATAATAAACATTATCCTCCCGCCATATCCGACGGGAGGATATTCATTAAAAGCCAATCAATCAGCATGTTATCCTCCACAATCATCGCGGCGCTCCTGGCCATTGGCAGCGCTTTGGGAAGCAATGGGTATGGCAATACGATAGACAGTCGCTTCGACAAGCTCAGCGACCGGACAGACAAGTACACCTTATATCAAGTCACAAGCCAACCGGACGCAGTCCATGCCGAAGCGACCGATAACCTGGTACCAAGCCAACCGGACGCTGAGCCTGTCGAAGCGTCCTTATCTTCCAGCGAAAGTCCGGCACAGGAATATTCAGTAAAGGAACGGTGCGAGCGTTACACAATGAAAAATCAAGGACTTGAGCGGGAATATTACCTCTACCGTCCGGAAAGATTGAAGGCCGGGGCTCCTCTCGTGATAGTCCTGCACGGCTACGGCGGCTCGGCCCTCAAGGGAAAGAAAGCGATGATGGATGTCGCCGACAAGAACGGATTCGCTGTCTGCTACCCTCAGGGAATAAAGGATCCGAAAGGTAAACCGGGCTGGAATGTCCGCTACCCTTCACAGGAAGGAATGAAGACCGATGATGTCAAGTTCCTCATCGCCCTTTCCAAAGAACTCCAGAAGAGATTCGATCTCAGTCCAAAGAATACATTCCTCACCGGAATGTCCAACGGCGGCGACATCATCTACCTGATCGCGATGCGCGCTCCGAAAGCCTTCAAGGCCATGGCCTCGATCGCCGGACTGCAGTTCAACTGGATGGAGACGGAATATTCCTACAAGCATCCGCTTCCTTTCATGGAGGTTCACGGCACACAGGACCACACTTCCGAATGGCTCGGCGACCCGGAGAACAAAGGCGGCTGGGGAGCGTACATCCCCGTTCCGGCGGCGGTCAGCAGAATCATCGCTGTTAACGGTTGTACCGAGGAATATGTCACCGAGCTTCCTCGCCGCGAGGGTCGTAACCAGGTCACCCTCTATCAGTTCAAGGCCGGCAGGCCGGCGGTGAAAGGCGGCAGACCCACCGAAGTCTGGCTCTACAAAGTCGAAGGCGGCAACCATTCCTGGTCCGACAAGGATATGGACACCTGCTCCGAAATCTGGCGTTTCTTCAGCCAGTGGATTGACTAAAATGGCTTAACTAAAAGCCACATCTCTGAGGCCACTTCGCTCTGACGCCAGGCACAAATCCGCAATTCATTGAATGTCAGAAGGTGTAACATCACCTTTTGACATTCAATATTTTACAAAGCAGTGCCCTCCAAATCCGCCTGGCAGCATTTACAAATATATTCATTTACAATCAGTTGACAATTATACCCAAAATTTTGTGAATGTGGGGCAAAAAGGCTAACTTTGTGATAGTCTTAAAAAGAACTTGCAAAGATGTCCAATTACCGCATTTTCGTGGAGAAACACCCGGAGTTCCAGGTGGAGGCAAAGAGCCTCCTGGGGGAACTCAACGAGAACCTGCAGCTGGAGCTGAAAACGCTTCGGCTGCTTAATGTTTACGACTTGTTCGGATTCACGCCCGATCTTCTGGAGAAGAGCCGCTACAGCGTCTTCGGAGAGATTGTGACCGACTCTGTCACAGATTCGATCGATCTGGACGGAGCGAAGTACATCGCTGTCGAGTACCTGCCGGGCCAGTTCGACCAGAGGGCGGCCTCGGCTGTGGACTGCGTGCACCTGATCGACCCCACGGCGCGGATCAGCATAAAGAGTTCCAAACTTCTGATCGTGGACTCCGACGCCTCCGAGGAGACGCTTGAGAAGATCCGCCACTACTACATCAATCCGGTGGAATCCCGCGCGAAAGACCTGAGCAAACTGGCCGACACGGAACACGCTGCGGTCAAGCCGGTTCCCGTGCTGGAGGGATTCAGGAATATGAGCGGGGACAATCTGAAAGCATATTGCAAAAAGATGGGCCTTGCGATGAATGCCGACGACCTCGCCGAGGTTGTGAAATATTTCACCGAGGAAGGCAGGGATCCGAACGAGACCGAACTCAGGATTCTGGACACCTACTGGAGCGACCACTGCCGCCACACGACATTCACAACGGAATTGGAAAGCATCGACGTGGAGGATTCCTTCATCAAGGAGGACATCGACGGGACGATGGCCCTGTACCTGAGGATGCGCTCGGAGACAGGCCGCGAGAAGAAGGGACTGAACCTGATGGATATGGCCACAATCGGGGCGAAATACCTCAGGAAGAACGGTTTGCTGGATGACTTGGAGGTCAGCGAGGAGAACAATGCGTGCAGCATATTCATAGATGTGGATGTGGACGGGCAGACCGAGAGATGGCTGCTGATGTTCAAGAACGAGACCCACAACCACCCTACGGAGATCGAGCCGTTCGGCGGGGCCGCCACCTGCCTGGGCGGAGCCATCAGGGATCCGCTCTCAGGACGCTCCTACGTCTACCAGGCAATGCGTGTCACCGGTGCCGGCGACATCTACAAACCTGTCAGCGAGACACTTCCGGGCAAGCTCCCGCAGAAGGTCATCACCAGGAAGGCCGCCCAGGGATATTCCTCCTACGGCAATCAGATCGGTCTTGCGACAACCCACGTCCGCGAGATCTACCACGAGGGCTACACGGCCAAGAGAATGGAGGTCGGAGCGGTTGTCGGAGCGGTGAAGGCCGGGGACGTGAGAAGGGAAAGCCCTAAGGCCGGGGATGTCGTGCTGATGATCGGCGGACGCACCGGACGCGACGGAATCGGCGGTGCGACAGGTTCCTCAAAGGAACACACAGAGGAGTCCCTTGAGACTTGCGGAAGTGAGGTACAGAAGGGTAACGCTCCGGAGGAGAGAAAGTTGGAAAGGCTTTTCAGAAGGCCTGAGGTCACGAGACTGATAAAGAAATCGAATGACTTCGGAGCCGGCGGAGTGAGTGTCGCCATCGGTGAGCTTGCCGACGGGCTGGACATCTACCTTGACCGTGTTCCGGTGAAATACAGCGGAATGAACTCCACGGAACTGGCCATCAGCGAGTCCCAGGAGCGTATGGCCGTCGTAGTGGAAGCCAAGGACGAGGAGGAATTCAAGGCGCTTTGCCATTCAGAGAATATCGAGGTGACGCACGTGGCCGAGGTCACCGACACCGCCAGAATGAGGATGTTCTACGGCGACAAGGTCGTTGTGGATCTCACCAGAGCGTTCATCGACAGCGCCGGTGCGAAGCATTATTCAAAGGCCACTATCGGTGCGGTCGAGGACAGGGATCCGTTCTTCCGCGACGTTCCAGGCAAGAACCTGAAAGAGAGAATGTTCGCCAACCTGCAGGATCCGAACGTGACCTGCCAGAAAGGCCTTATAGAGATGTTCGACTCCACCATCGGCCGTTCCACCGTGCTGATGCCGTTCGGAGGCGAGCTACAGACCACCGAGACCCAGGTCTCAGTGCAGAAACTTCCGGTCAAGGGTTATACCGACACAGCCAGCATGATGGCGTTCGGCTTTAACCCTGACATCTGCGGCTGGAGCCCTTACCACGGTGCGGCATATTCATTCATCGAGGCATGCAGCAAGGTCGTGGCGGCGGGAGGCCATTGGGAGACAATGAGATTCTCTTGCCAGGAATATTTTGAAAGGATGACAGCTGATCCGAAGGTATGGGGCAAGCCGACGGCGGCTCTGCTCGGCGCTCTGAAGATGCAAAAGGAACTTGGCCTCGCCTCCATCGGCGGAAAGGATTCGATGAGTGGATCCTTCGAGACCGAGGACGGGACAATCCACGTACCGCCGACCCTTATCGCGTTCGGTATCACTCCGGTAAAGGCTGACAAGGTGATCTCTCCGGAACTCAAATGGGAGGGAGACCGCCTCTACCTCGTGAAGCATACTCCGCTCGCTGACAGGATGCCTGACACGGAGCAGCTCAAGAGGAACTGGAATCATATTCAGGAAAAGATAAAGGACGGCACGATCGTGGCCGGTTGGGCGGTAGGATTCGGTGGAGTGGCAGAGGCGCTTTGCAAGATGAGCTTCGGCAACGCGTTCGGGTTCGACGTCAACCTTTCGGAGGACGAGCTGTTCAATCTAAGCTATGGTTCCATCGTGGTGGAGACCGACGGCAGCGCGCTTGATTTCGAGAACGCGGTCGAGATCGGCACCGTAACTTCCGGTGAGGACGGCAACGTCCGTGTGAACGGGACCAAACTTTCCATCTTCGAGATGATGGATTTCAACGCGTCGCTCTTCGAGAAGGTTTACCCCGCAGTCAGCAAGCCAGACTTCAAGAGGCTGCTGCCTAAGGGCATGGAGGGTGTGAAGCCGTTCAAGGCAAAGAAGGCGGATCTTGAATATAAGGGACCGAAGGTCGATAAGGTTATCGCCTACCTTCCGGTGTTCCCGGGCACAAACTGCGACTACGATTCGGCGAAAGCTTTCCGCAAGGCGGGAGCCGAGATCCGCGCTTCCGTGTTCCGCAACCTTTCGGACAAGGATGTGTTCGAGTCAATCGCCCAGATGAAGAAGAACATCGAGGATTGTCAGATCCTGATGCTCAGCGGTGGCTTCTCGGCCGGTGACGAGCCGGACGGAAGCGGCAAATTCATCGCCAATGTACTGAACAACAAGGACATCGCGGAGGCGATCGAGGGACTGCTGTCCCGTGGTGGTCTGATTTTAGGAATATGCAATGGTTTCCAGGCACTTGTGAAGTCGGGTCTGCTGCCTTACGGTGAGCTCGGGAAGGTGACCAAAGACTCCCCTACTCTGTTCCGCAATGACATCAACAGGCACATCTCGCAGATGGTGACGACCCGTGTGGCTTCCACAAACTCTCCTTGGCTCAAGGGGATGGCGATCGGGGATGAATATGCTATTCCGGTGAGCCACGGCGAGGGCAAGTTTGTTGTGAGCGAGGAGTTGGCCAGGGAGTTGTTCGCCAACGGTCAGGTGGCGTTCCAGTACGTTGATCCGCTGACGGATGAACCGACTATGGAGTCGCCTTACAATCCGAACGGGTCTTACTATGCGATTGAGGGCATCATCAGCCGCAACGGGCAGATACTCGGAAAGATGGGTCACAGCGAGAGGTACGAGAGGAACCTGTTGAAGAACATAGAGGCCGACCTCGAGCAGCCGCTGTTCGAGAACGCCGTCAGGTATTTTATCGGGTAATAAATGAAGAGGAATATCATTCACGATGGGGTGTCCATCAAGATCTTCGAGACGGATGACCCGCAGAAGGTGATCATACATTTCACGGATGAGATCACGGCGTTCAACAAGATCAAGAAGGCGGTGATCAAGGACAAGGGGATCTACTGCAACGGAATCTCCTGCGAGATCTCCAGACTGCTGCAGAAGGGAGGAGTGCCCACGCACTTCATCGAGCAGATCTCTGACACTGAGCAGCTTTGCTGGAAATCACAGGTGATCCCGATGGAGGTGATCGTCAGGAATGTGATCGCCGGCTCGATGGCACAGAGACTGGGGCTGGAGGAAGGTATCATCCCGAAGGAGCCGGTCTATGACCTCTGCTACAAGTCGGACATCCTCTGCGACCCGATCATCAACGACTACCACGCCGTCGCCCTCGGCCTCGTGAGCAAGGAAGAACTTGAACGGATATATTCATTGACAAAGCAGGTCAACGGCATCCTGACCCCGGTCTTCAAGGAGATCGGCATCACCCTGGTGGACTTCAAGATCGAGTTTGGCCACCTGTCGGACGGACGGCTCGTGATGAGCGATGACATCACTCCGGACAGCGCCCGCTTCTGGGACATCGCCACCGGCGAGAGACTCGACAAGGACCGTTTCCGCAGGGACAACGGCCACGTCGGCGAAGCCTACAGGACGGTCTACGAGCGTCTGACCGGCAAAAAGATTGACTGACAACTATTTATTATTTCTGAATATGAGACCTTTATTTCTGACAAATACTCTTACTCGAACGAAAGAGCTTTTCAAGCCGATCCAACCGGGACACGTGGGAATGTACGTCTGCGGGCCGACGGTCTATGGAGAGGCTCACCTCGGACACGCCCGTCCGGGAGTAACCTACGATGTGCTTTTCAAACTGCTCAGGCATCTTGGCTACAAGGTCCGCTACGTGCGGAACATCACCGACGTGGGACACCTTGAGCACGACGCCGACGAGGGAGAGGACAAGATCTCCAAGAAGGCAAGGCTGGAACAGCTTGAGCCTATGGAGGTTGTGCAGACCTACACGTTCCGCTACCACGAGGCGATGCGCCTGCTGAACGTGGCGCCGCCATCCATCGAGCCGAGAGCCTCGGGGCACATCATCGAGCAGATCGAGACCGTCAAGAAGATTCTGGACGCAGGCTACGCCTACATCTCCAACGGATCCGTGTACTTTGACGTGGATAAATACAACAAGGATCACCACTACGGAATCCTTTCCGGGCGCACTCTGGACGACACCCGTGAAGGAACACGCACACTTGACGGACAGAGCGACAAGAAGGCTCCGTACGATTTCGCCCTTTGGAAGAAGGCTGAGCCCGAGCACATCATGCACTGGCCAAGTCCGTGGAGCGAAGGCTTCCCGGGATGGCATCTGGAGTGCTCCGTGATGGGCGAGAAATATCTCGGCAACGAGTTCGACATCCACGGCGGCGGAATGGATCTGATGTTCCCTCACCACGAGTGCGAGATCGCCCAGAATGTGGCCAGCCGCCACACACAAGGCGTGCACTACTGGGTTCACAACAACATGATCACGATCAACGGCCAGAAGATGGGCAAATCCCTGGGCAACTTCATCACCCTGCCGCAGCTGTTCAGCGGACAGCACGAGAAACTCACGCAGGCATATTCCCCGATGACCGTCCGCTTCTTCATCCTCCAGGCGCACTACCGCAGCACGCTGGATTTCAGCAACGAGGCACTGCAGGCTGCCGAGAAGGGTCTGAAGAGGGTGATGCAGGCGGCGAAGGATCTGCGTGCGTTGGCTTCGGCGGCAGGAATCACTGACACGGCCAAGGGCACGGAAGGCGATCCTGTGGACGCGATGCAGTACGGCGAGTTCATCACCGCCACGGCTCCGGACACCTGCCCGGCGACTTCCGAGGAGGTCAAGGGAATATTCAATGCTGTCTATGAGGCGCTTTGCGATGACCTTAACACGCCGATCGCACTGTCGCACATCTTCGACGCGGTACGCCTTGTCAACTCCGCCAAGGCTGGAGAACTAAAACTGAGCAAGGGTGATTTGGAGACTCTGACACAGCTTTTTGATGACATCGTGTTCGGTGTCCTCGGCCTGAAGGACGAGTCCGCCGCCGAATCCGGCAAGGGTCAGGAGATTGTCTCCGGACTGATGGACATGGTGCTTGAGGAACGCGCCAAGGCCAAGGCAGCGAAGGACTGGGCGGCCAGCGATGCCATCCGTGACCACCTCAAGGCCCTCGGCATCACCGTAAAGGACACCAAGGACGGAGCCGAGTGGAGTATTCAATAAAAACAGACAATATGAAACATAGGTATATTTCCGTCTCGGTGATGTGCTCCAACCTTATGAACCTGGGGCAGGATATCAAGACGTTGGAAGAGAACGGCGCGGACATGCTGCACATCGATGTGATGGACGCTCATTTTGTTCCGAATCTCACATTCGGGCCGGACTTCATCAAGGCTATGCAGGCAGTCACGACAATGCCGGTGGACGTTCACCTTATGGTCGATGATCCGGAGCTCATAATGAGCAAGTTCCCGGTCCGCAAAGGCGACATAGTGTCCCCACACATCGAGGTCAAGAAAGATTACCGCGCGCTGGCAGCCAAGGTTCATGAGGCAGGAGGGCTTTTCGGCCTTGCGGTCAACCCGGAGACCGATGTGGAAGCCATCAAGGAGTATCTTGACGTGCTTGACACGGTCACCCTGATGCTTGTGCACCCAGGAGCCGCAGGCGCTAAGATGGTGGACGGGATCATGGACAAAGTCGCCGGAATGCGCAGATTCCTCGACACCAACGGCCGCGAGGACATCCTCATCAGCGTTGACGGAAGCGTCAGCAATGAAAGGGCCAATCTCATGGCCGGAATGGGAGCCGACATATTCGTAGGCGGCACCGCGGGAATCTATAGAAAAGGGATGGCTCTTTCCGAGACCATCCCTGAAATGCGGGCCGCCATAGATTTCTAGAAGTGGGATATTCGCTGACCTTACTCCACGTTTCGGAATCCGGAATAGTCCGTCTGAAGCGTGGAGCATTTATATTCATTGACCACTCCGCCGCCCGGGATGGTCTGCGTGGCGCGCACCTCCCAGTTCTGAACCTTGGTCGGATCGCCACCCGGAGCCTCTATGTACCAATAGTACTGCGGCGTGCTGCGTGACCATGTCGCCGTCTTGCGTCCCAAGTCATTGTAGAAGAACGAGATGGCGCAGACATCCCCGATTTCGGAAGGAACCTGTTTGAAGTCTCCGACCTTTTTCCCGTCCTGGAAGAGTTCGACTTTCCAGTTGTCCTCGTCGCTGTTCCAGATGGATGCCACGAAGCAGCCCTTGAGTCCGGAGAAACCCGGCGCCTGGGCGCCTTTCGGGCCGATGCCGCCTTCCGTCCATGAATATTCATACTCACCGGAAGGATGACCTTCCGCTCCGCCGTAGATCTGGTTGCCGTCATAGACACGCATCTGGAGATCAGGCGACTCGCCTGTACCTTTCGCCAGCCAGTTTTTCATCGTCTTCCCGGAGACTTCGTAGACGCTGTAGCCGTTCGGAGAGCCGGCAAGGTTGAGGTTGCAGCTCCACCAAGCGCCGCAGGCCGCTCCATGAATATGCTCGTAAACGGGAGTGCCTCCCTTCGTGACATAGTCATGATGGATGAAATTCTGCGCGTAATGCGTGTGACCGATCATCACGTGCGCCTCGTGGAAGTCCGTAAGGCAGTCCATTGCTGCGGCCATGTTCTTGATCTTGTCCGGGTTGTCCTTGTCGGCGTTGTGACGGAACTGGATGTGGGCGCAGAAGACAATCATCTTTTCCTCCTTGTCCTTCACAAGGGCAAGGTCTGACTTGAGCCATTCCAGCTGCCGGTCGGAAATGTTGTCGGCATATTTCCAAGTCTTGCCGTTGGTCGTCGTAACAGCCACGTCGTCCATAACCACAAAGTGAACGTCTCCTCTGTTGAACGAGTAGTCCGTGGGGCCGAAGAGGTCGACGTAGGTCTGTGTGGCCGTGTAGTCATCAACGCAGGCCGCGTCATGGTCGTGGTTGCCGACACAGTTGTAGATCGGGAGATAATCCCCAGACTCCAGCGCGAACCCCGAGAGGGCCTTGTGCATCGGCCCCCACTGCACCGTGTTGTCAAACGTCAGGTCGCCGAGGGTGACAGCGTAGGCATTCAAGTACTTTCCCTTGGCCTGTGACTCGGACATGAATCTATTGAGATCCGGAAGCGTCTCAGTCTCGAACCTGTGGACATCAGAGTCCGTCTTGCACTGAGGATCCCCGATCATCACCAGAGTGAAATCCTTCTCGGGAGCGTCAAGCGGCTCCAGCACGAAATCGTTCCTGTTCTGCCGGCTCCTGTCAATCGGGGTCGTGGAATAGAACAGAGGAAGTTTCGTGACTGGATCCAGCGCCGTCTTGTACTCCGCCGGAAGCGTGTAGTACACATTCCTGCACTTCTCGTCCGCCACAAACTGGTAAACCCCGTTCCTGTCCGTCACCGTGAAAGTGTACCCGTCCGTCACCGGCACCCCCGCGATGCCCTTCCCTGTCCGGGAGTCCTTGACCAAACCAAAGAGATTGTTTTTCTTGTCTATGCGAGTGCCGTTCAGTTTCATAGCATCGGCCACATACGCAGACATGAACGTCATCGCCACAATCAAGAATGCAATATTTCTGTATATTCTCATCATCAGTATTCTCGAAGCAAATAGTACTCAAAAAAGAACGGGGAAATCTCCCCGTTCCAAAACACCTATGTATGGATTCTAAAATCCGCTATAGTCCGTCTGCAAATCCGTGCAGGAATAGACATTGACTTCTCCGCTGGTCGGGATTGTCTGCGTGGCGCGCACTTCCCAATTCTTCACCTTGGTCGGATCACCGCCAGGAGCCTCAATGTACCAATAATGCTGAGCAGTCGTTGTGGTCCATGTCGTCGTGTTCTTACCCAAATTGTTGAAATAATATGAGACAACACATATATCAGGAACCTTGGACGGAACTCTCTTCATGTCACCGACTTTCTGACCGTTCTGGAAAAATTCCACTTTCCAGTTCCTGTCATCGTCATTCCATATAGCGGCGACAAAAGATCCTTTCAGATTTGAATTACCCTTGGCGGTAATATTGGCGGTTCCTCCCTTACCACCATCGTACCATGTGTACCGATATTTTCCTGAAGGTGTGCCATCCGTACCACCATAAATCTGGCTGCCGTTATAAACCCGCATTTGATACCCGACTTCATTCTTCGTGCCTTTGGTAACCCAGTTCTTGATGCTGTTCCCTTCGATCTCATAAAGGCTATAGCAATTAGGCGCGCCATTCACATTCATATTGCATGACCACCATGCACCGCAAGCGGCACCATGGACATGCTCGTAAACGGGTGTGCCACCCTTGGTTACATAAGAGGAGTGAATCCAGTTCTGAGGATAATGGGTGTGACCGACCATGATATGAGCCTCGTGGAATTCCGTAAGAAGTTTAAGGATCTCTGCATAATTCTTATCCTTGTTCACAGAGGCGCCGCCACTGTTTGCGCCTCCTCTGAAAGGAATATGGGCGCAGAACAGGATCATCTTGTTCTGTTTGTCTTTCACCAGATCCAAATCCGCCTTCAGCCATTTCAGCTGAGAACTCGTGACTCCAGCATCATAATCCCAGGTCTTGCCGCTTGTAGTAGTGACAAGGACATTGTCCATCACAACAATATGAACATCGCCTCTGTTAAAAGAATAATCCACCGGGCCGAAAAGATCGACATAGTTTTGCGTTGACTCATACCGCGTGTTTGTCGATGCGTCATGGTCATGATTGCCGACCATATTATAGAACGGAATGTAATCAGTGCCGTTGGCCGAGAACTTTGACATGACATTACGCATTGGCTTCCACTGAACGGTGTTGTCAAATGTGATGTCACCCATTGACATGATGTACACATTCTTATACTTACCATTCGCCTGTGAGGTCGAAATGAAATTCCTCATGTCCGGCAATGTCTCCGTACGGAATCTCTCTCTGTCGGAATCAGTTTTACACTGTGGATCCCCAATGGCCAGATAAGTGAAATTCTTCTCAGGAGAATCAAGCGGTTCCAAAACAAAGTCGTTCCGGTTCTGACGGTTGTAGGAAATAGTCGATGTGGAGTAAAACAAAGGCAGTTTGGTCTCTTTGTCCAACGCCACCTTATACTCTGACGGCAATGTATAGTACACATTGCGGCAATACCGGTTCGCCTTGAATTGGTAAACGCCATTGGCATCTGTCGTGGTAAAGGAATACCCGTCCGTGACTGGTACACCAGCGATGCCCTTTCCGGTCTTGGAATCTGTGATCAGTCCGACAAGAGTGTTTGTGGACTCAATCGAGGTGCCATTGATCACCGTCTCCGTTCCGGGAGTCGGCTTCGGATCCGGTTTGTCCGGAGTCGGATCATCGGCCCCATTCTTACCGCAAGCAACAACCCCCAGCATGAGGGCTGTTGCAGACATTAGACCGAATAAACTCTTTTTAAATCGTAATTTATTCATGTATAATAGTTTAAGATTCTAATCCTCCCAACCATAATTCTGGCCAAGATTAGGATTCTTTGTCAAGGCTGTCGATGGAATAGGACGGACATAATCCCTGTCATTCCACTCAAGCTTGTAATTGTAAATAAGATATCCATGATCGCCCTCAGAGAGAGTCAAGTTCTGGTCTGCGGTTGAGGTACCTGTTTTATAAGCAAACTGAGAAACTTTAGATGCATTGAACTTATACGTTTCACCATTGAACTGGATGCCGTTCTTATACTCATCGGCGGTCACGTAGATACCCATCCAACCACTATTGTCTGTACCACGATCCACAATCAGATTCTGGCAAGCCCAACGGCTGAGATCCGAAGCGCGGAGGTTCTCACAGATCAACTCTGTAACCCTCTCTCTTCTTATCTCCAGCATGGTGTTTGAGAGAGCTGGATCACCATAGTATGACTTCAGCCAGGCATCCTCGACATAACCGGCGGATGCAGGATAAATATTCTTGACACCTGCGCGCTTGCGAAGCTCTCCGACGGTCTCATTCCAGATGGTCTCATCAATCTGACCGAGCTCAGCCTTGGCCTCGGCGTAGTTCAAAAGAACCTCCGCGTAACGCAGGATAGGAATATCATTATCATTCCTTCCTTTAGAATAATTCTCCTCCTTTTCCTGACTCCATTTCCTGAACTGATACCCGCTGAATGTATATGTAAAGTTCAGTTTCTTTGGGACGGATTCCCCTGCTAACGTCGTGTACAAGTGTCCCGGGCCGTGAACAGTGTTGAAAAGACGCCAATCCTTATTGTCAAACTCCTTCGTCACAGACACATCCGGCTTTGCCGGTGTTCCGTCAAGGTTAAGGAACATACGCACAAGGTTCTTGGTAGGGGCGGCCTTCTGATCGTACGTACTTGAGTTCACAACCCAAGTAAGCTCGTTATACACGTTAAGGTCACCACCTTCATATTCCACGGTCCAGATGGCCTCTTTGGACTTGCCGAAATCAGTGCTCCTCCAAATGTTGTCATACAAGGAAGCGACCTCCTTACCATCGGCAACCGAGACAGGTGATCCGGTAACAAGAGAGAACTCCTTGGAATCAATCACAGACTTGGCGGCTGTGGCGGCGGCGTTGAAGAAATCATCAGAAGACTCATACTGTCCTGACCATGCGTTGTTTGTAGCCGGGTTCACCGTATGGTACTTACGGAAAGAGCCCTCATACAGGCAGACTCTTGACATGAATGCCAATGCGACATATTTGTTGATCACGCCACTGTAAGTCTTCAGATCGGCGGACATGTTCTCGCTTGCGAATTTCAAATCCTCCAGAACATTGTGCATTACAAGCTCACGGTCATCCCTGCCGGCGGTAAGGATAGGATCATCAACATTCACGACATGATCAATCCACGGAACATTGCTGAAAGTCTTCACTTTCGAGAAGTAGAAATAGGCTCTCCAGAACCGGGCGACACCAAGATAATGATTGGCGACCTCATCCTTAAAGAGACTTCTGTTCTTTTCAATGCCTTCGATCATCTTGTTGACCCTGCGGATGCCTTTCCAGTCCCCTACAGCCCAACCGGTCTGCTTTACAGAGTTCCAAATGCCGGGACGATAAAAATCCGTCGAGGTCTGGGTGCAGATGAGATCCGTATAATTATCACCCTTGCCGACAGCCTCTCCGGTTGGACGATATGCCTCAATCAGTCCGTTGGAATATATCTCCAAATCACTTTCTGTCCTGAAGAAATTCTCGGCTGAGATTTTATTGACCGGATCTGCCGTGAGAAAATCCTGACATGAAGACAATGCGAGAACAGACGCGGCTCCCAAAAGTAATTTAACTGCTATACTTGATTTCATATTAAAATTCATTAGAGTTTATCTTCCTTCAAATTAGAAAGTAATGTTCAGACCGAAGGTGTATGTCTTGAGCATAGGATAGGTATATCCCTGTCCGACGCCGCTAAGACCTCCAACATTGTCACCGAAGTCAGAATCTCCGAAGCCAAGGGTCTCAGGGTCAAACATCTTGGTGTGCTTGTAAATCGGAGAGAATGTCAGCAGATTCTCACCGGAGAAGTAAACCTTAAGCTTCTCGACGCGGATCTTCTTGGTAAGCTTGCTTGGGAAAGTATAGTCCACAGTGAGGTTCTTAAGTCTTACATAAGCGGCATTCTGCATGTAGTAGTCATTCTCGAACGTAAGAGGGCCGTCATTTCTGTTCGCGGCGTATGCCACCTGACGTGTGAAGTAAGGCTTGCTTGCGGCGTTGGTGACCACCCAGTTGGAAGTAGAGTAATCAACTTCCACAGCGTCCTGAGTATGAATCTTCGGCAGATAGCCATAAGGACGGTTGTACATTCCCCAGAAGAATCCGGACTCGCAGCTTGGATACCAGTCACGCTTGCCTACGCCTTGCAGGAATACACTGACGCCGATTCCGTTCCAGTTGGCGCCAAGATTGATTCCGAAATAATAGCGAGGGCTCTGATTGCCGATGCGCTCAAGGTCGCCATGGTCATCAAGAGTACCTTTGCCGTAGTCAATCTTTCCGTCACCGTTGATGTCTATGAATTTAAGGTCTCCGGCATACGCCCTGAAGTTGGATCCGTTCTTGTGGAATTTATCGGTCGCCCAGTTGTTGGCCTCCTCATTGCTGAGGAAGTACCCGTCGGTCCTGAATCCCCAGATCTCACCAAGTTCCTTACCCTCATAGTAGTTGAGGATGTCACCGTTGATGTTATAGTACTTCTTCACCCAAGTGCGTGAATCCCAGACACTGGCCTTGATGTTATAATTGAAATCCTTACCGGCGAGTTTGAACGAGTCTCTCCAGCCGATCGTGGCTTCCCAACCCTTTGTCTGGATAGCGCCGTAGTTACCCTTAGGGGTGGAATCACCAAGCACCTCAGGAAGATCCGGACCCTGAATGAACATATCCTTGACATCACGCACATAGTAGTCAGCCGAGATCGAGAGACGGCTCTTCAGGAAATCAGCGTCAAGTCCCACGTCATAAGTGGTGACAGTCTCCCAGGTAAGGTTGTCAGGAATGATCGCGGCGGCCGTTGTGTAAGGAACTTTTTCCCCGTTGATGAGTTTTGTGGATTTTGACACACCCATAAGCTCCAGGAATGAGTAAGGGTCGATGGTCGCGTTACCGAGGGAACCCACATTGGCGCGGAGTTTAAAGTTGTTCATCCAAGACTTGGCCCATTTCATCCAAGGCTCCTCGGACAGTCTCCAACCTACGGACGCTGAAGGGAAGAAACCCCATTGTGAATATGAAGGGAACAATGAGGAACCATCGTAACGTGCGGCCACCTCGACAATATACCTGTTGAGAAGAGTGTAGTTCACACGCCCGAAGAAACCGACCATGCTCTTGTCGTGACCACGATCCTCCACACCATACTCGTCAGACGCCATAAGTTCAAATGAAGGGATGGAAGGATACAGAAGGTCTTTTCTGGTAAGATACAAACGGCGATAGTTCGTCTTCTCAAGATTCCATCCAGCCACGATATTCAAATCATGGTTGTCACCAAGTTTCGGAGTGTATGTCCCGACGATGTTTGAGGAGATGTAATCAGTGTTGAAACGCCAGTCTGACTTATAAGAGGAGCTATTGTAAGTCTCCAAAGCACCTGGGGCACTATAACCACTCTGGATGCAAGAGACTCTTGCCTGAGTGGAACGGATGGCTTTGTAAGTAAAGTCGCCTGTGAATTTCAGGACGTTCTTGATCGGCTCGAAATCAAGAGTGGTGGATGTGATAATATCCAGTTTGTTATTTTCCTGATAAGTATTACCGTCTTCAAACGCACCGTACATACAAGAAGCGCCATAGAACGTAAGCGTACCGTCTTCATTAAATGCCGGATAGATTGGCTGTCCTCTATGCTCGAACTGGCGGAGAAGCGGCTGTGAACCACCTGACACCATCGGCTGGTGATATTTACGCTTGAACACCGAGGTGTTATTGGTCAATTTCAACCAATCAGTAATCTTTATGGAACCCTTGGCGCGAAGATTGAACTGGTTGAAGTCCTCATTGCCAAGCTTATAGATACCGTCCTGTCCATAATAACGCCCACTGATGGCATAGCTAACCTTCTCTGACGCGCCATTGATGCTGAGGTTATGGTTCTGTGTCATGTTCATGTCCTTGTAGAACATGTCAAGCCAGTTGGTGCTTCCATAGTAAGCATAGTTGCCGCCGAAACCGACATCCTTTCCGTCACCATAAATCTTACCGTAATTCTCATAGGTAGGATCAGTTTTACGACGACGGAACTCCTCATGATAAGCCTCAGAATAGGTATTGGACCTGTTATTGACATTACCAGGCAAAGAACCGGAGGAAGTCGGAGTGCGTTTGTCGTTCCTGAAGAACTCAACAAAGGTATCAAGCCACTGAAGGCCATCTGTGACAAGCTCGTCCTCCCACATGATGTTTCTTCTGTTCAATGAGACAGAGCCGTTGTAGTTCACGGAAATCTTGTCGGTCTTCGGAGCCTTGGTTGTCACGAGGATGACACCGAAAGCACCTCTGGCACCGTATACGGCAGCGGAGGCAGCATCCTTAAGGACAGCGACAGTTTCGATGTCCTCTGGATTCACTGTAGTGAGGTCTCCCTCGACTCCGTCGATGAGGACAAGGGCGCTGCTGCCCTGGCCGATCGAGTGCTTCTGGTTACCTGCGCCACCACCGACCTTTTTTCTGGACTGATATGAAGTGCCATTGCCACGGATGGTGATAGACCCTTGATGGGTAGGCTTACCGTCAGCCTGGACGATGTTCAACCCCGGGATCTGTCCCTGAAGAGACCTTGTCACATTGGAGTTGGTCCTGCCTTCAAGTTCCTCACC
>OLOV01001208.1_pt1 | contig 20765 bp, 20 predicted proteins | sample 1672931 | NCBI WGS metagenome assembly OLOV01 (sample SAMEA3136738, study PRJEB25190) | human gut metagenome | biome: human gut; feature: human-associated habitat; material: faeces | place: Austria | collected 2013
AGAACGCAGCGAAGCTTTCTCGAAAAAGCGGCAAAGCCACTTTTTCGACAGTCTCGCCGGACCGCCTCTATAGAGGCGGTCCGATTTGCTTGTCCAAAAACCCCTGCGGGCGGTAGAATCCGCGAGGCTTTTGAACGTGCTTGGCTCTCCCGTTGGGAGAGCCATGGGCTCAATTTCCCTTATGCCATCTGCCACGCGTCAGAGCGCGCGGCGAAGCTTTTTGTTCCCCGCGAAGAACTCATACGCGTCCGCTGCGGACATATCAAGAATGTCCACGATGCTTTTGCCCTTATAGAGATATGAAAGGATATGAAAGCGCCTGCGCGCTGTAGCGCTTCCCCTCGCAGATCTCGCACACGGTCGTGACAGGGTCCATGAAGGCAAGCTCCGTCACCGTCGCGCCGCGCCCGCCGCACGCGGGGCACGCGCCCTTGCTGTTGAAGGAGAACAGCGCCGCGTCCACGCCGTTTTCTGCCGCCATGATGCGGCGTATCTCGTCGAAAAAGCCCAGATACGTCGCCGGTGTGGAGCGCCCCGTGGCCGTCACGGGGGATTGATCGACCAGCACGACGCGATCTGCGTACATGGAGGCGAACACGCCGCGGATAAGCGTGCTCTTCCCCGAACCGGCCACGCCCGTGACCACCGTCAGCACATCCAGCGGGATATCCACGGACACGTTTTTCAGGTTGTGCAGGCAGGCGTTATTTAATTCTGCGCCGCATCGCCTGCGGCGGGAAGCGCGGCGGCCTCAGGGAGAGTGCCGTTTGAAGCGCCATCCGCCGGTGCGGCGGGGGCGGACTTTGTGCCCTTGCCCAGCAGCAGCGTTATCACGCCGAGGGCGAGAGGCACGGCCACAAGGCCGATGGCGAAGCTGAGCCCGGGGATGCAGGCGGCCAGGCGCCATACGAGGATGCCGATGGGAAGCTCGGCAAAATAGCAGGGGGCCTTCTTCAGCGCGCCGCGCCAGATGAGCATCCCGAGGAAGAAGCCGAGGAACACCGGCGCGGCGATGATGGCCGCGACATAGACGAACAGCAGCACAAAGGCCAGCCGCAGCCCCACGCGCGTCAGCATCAGCAGTATCGCCGCGACGGGCAGACCCGCCAGCACGGCAAAGCCGATGCCGAAGGCGGAGGCGTAGCTTGCAAAGGGCGCGCCGCAGTACTTCTTATCGACCGTTTCCCACAGCGGCGTGAGCCACAGCAGCACGAAGGCCAGCGCCGTCACGCCGAGGAAGCTTATAACTCGGCTCACGACCTTGCGGCCGAAGTTCGCACGGTCCACCGCGGCGAGTACAGCCTCGCTGCTGCCGCTGCGGCTGGCGCTTTCATACCGTTCCACCTTCACGGCCGCGGCCCCGGCGCCGGTGACAGATGCGCTGCTGTTGCAGTGCAGCCGCCCGCCGATGAACGCGCCGTCGGCGATGACGATCTTGTTCGCGTTTATGTACGCGTCGCCGCCGATGCTGCCGCTTATCTTCACGGTGTCCGCCGCGATATACGCGCCGCGGCCGACGCTGCCGCTCATGGTGAAGGTATTTGCCGCGGCGAACACGTCGCGCACGGCGCTGCCGGTGACAACGACCGTGTTGCCGGCGAGGAAAACGTCGTTCTCCGCCGCGCCGAAGAATTCGGTCGTGCTGCCCGCGGCCATCACATACTCGCTTTTGCCCCCGGTGCGGACGTCATAGCCCGCGGCCAGAAGAACGCCGTGCACATCGGCGCGGCTGTCCACGTTCTGCCCCGCGACGAAGAGAGAGCCCTCATGCGTGCCCTCCGCCGTGGTGTCGGCGAACATGTCCGCCCCGGCGGCAAAGGCCGGTGAAGCCAGCGCCGACGCCAGTATCAGCGTCAGCACGAGCGCGAATACAAATCTGAATTTTTTCATTTCATATCCTCCTTAGGTTTTACCATCCTTATATCCTCACCGGCGGCGGAACGCATACCGCCCCGCCGCCGGGGACCTGCTTACTTATGCTCCTTCCGGCGCAGCACGAGGCCGACCACGGCCATGACCGCCGCGTACAGTACGCCGCCTATCGCCCAGATGAACCAGCTGTACTTCGCCTGCCCGTTGCCCATCGGGCCGAAGGTGTAGAAGAGGAACACAGCCGTCACGGTCAGCCAGTAGACGGTGGTCACGGCGCCCTTCACGCCCTTCTGCGCCTTCTGCGCGCGGGTGTAGTCGTCCTCCTCCAGAAGCTTGTTCATCGCGCTTTGATACGTGCCGCAGAGGGTGAACAGCGCCGCGCCTACGCCGACGACGGCCAGAAGCACGCACACTGCCGCCACGCACACGATGTCCGGCGCACCGATACAGCCCGCGACGATGAGCGGCACGGCGGAGAGGATCCACAGCACTGTGGCGGTCATGTTCATGCGCGTGCAGGTGTCCTTATAATTCCGCTTGCGCTCGCGCACCATGCCGGAGACGCCGTATTCCGTCTCAAAGCTCTCGCATTCCAGAAAGTCAAATTCCTTCGTGCGCGCGGCGCAGACAATGAATATCGCCACCGCCGCCGCGACGAGCACCAGCAGCACCGACATCCCTATCCCGGCCGCCGCGTTCTCGCTGACGCCGAAGCGGGAGTACTCGCTCATCGCGCTGAGCATGATGAGCGGCGCGGGCGACACGACGCACATGAACACCGCCAGCGCCAGCTTCGGCGCGTCCTTCTTCTGCTGCGCCAGATAGCCGGAGGCCTCCTCCATCGTCACGCGGCGCAGCGGCGCGTCGGACGCAGTGTCGGACGGGGCGTATTCCGGCTCACCCATGTCGTCCTTGAGAAGATAGTCCGTCGTCACGCCGAAAAGGCGGCTGAGTTGCAGTATCTTATCTATATCGGGCACGGACTGCGCGCCCTCCCACTTCGACACCGACTGGCGCGTGACGTTGAGCTGATTCGCCAGCTCCTCCTGCGACCACCCGGCTTTCTTCCGAAGCGCGATCAATTTGTCTGCAAATATCATTTTCTGTTCCTCCGTTCGTCTTTCTGCCCGGAGCTTAGCATTTTGCGCGGTTGCGCGCAAGAAAGCGGCCTGTACTATCCGTCAACCGGCGGTTGCGCCCGCGGAAAACCGCGCTATTTATCGTAACGCGCGTTACATTTTAGCTGTTTGATTTTAATTTGTCAAGAGGAAATCTGACGATATTTATATCTTTAGATATTCTTAAACAAAGAGCGTGCAGCTTTCGCTGCACGCTCAAATAAGTTATTGCGTTGTGGTTATCTGCCGTCAGATCAGATCTTCATGCAGACGTCCCAAGCGCGCCAGATAACGGTGCGCAGGTTGCCGATGGCGACGCAGTCGCCGACGCGGTAGACGTTCTTGTTGTCCTTGCCGCCCACGGGAGTGGGAACAAAGCCGATGCCGTTGACGACGCTGTCGCACTCGACAAAGAAGGTCTCGCCGGTCTGCACGTTCTTCACGGTGCAGCCCTTGTCGGTGATCTCGGTCACGGTGGAGTGCAGGTACACGGGAACCTTGTGGTACTCCATCGCGTCGCGCAGGTAAGAGGTGTTGGCAAGGCAGGTCGCCTGTGCCGCAACGAGGTCGCCCGCGAACTCCACGATGATCGGGTGCTTGCCGAAGTTCAGCAGCAGGTCGTATGCCGCCTCGCAGGAGGACTGGCCGCCGCCGAGGAACAGGACCTTATCGCCCACATCGACCTTCTCCTTGAGGACCTGGGTGAAGGTGAGGGCCTTCTCGAAGCCCTTGATGCCGGGCATGGTTCTGGGAACGGAGCCGGTGGCGACGATGATGTCGTCATAGCCGCGCAGGGTGCCGAGGTCGTTGACTTCGGTGTTGAAGCGAACGTCGATGCCCTCGCGCTCGATCTCCTTCTTGTACCAGCGGATAAGCTCCTTGTCGTTCTCCTTGAAGGTCATGGCGGAGGCCGTCAGGAACAGGCCGCCCAGCTCGTTGGTCTTCTCGAAGATGGTGGGGATATGGCCGCGCTGCTTGAGGACAAGCGCACTCTCCATGCCGCCGACGCCGCCGCCGATGATGGCGACCTTCTTGGGCTTCTTGGCCGGAACTATCTTGTACTTGTTGTGCTGCATCGTGGTCGGGTTCAGCGCGCAGCGGGCAAGGTGCAGGGAGTCGTCCAGCTTCTGGAGGTTGGAAGTCCCCTTGTACTTTGCGAAGTTGAAGCAGCCGTTGTGGCAGCGGATGCAGGGCTTGATATCGTCCTCGCGGCCTTCCTTGATCTTGTGGATCCACTCATGGTCAACGAGGTTCTGACGTGCGATGGCAACTGCGTCGAGACGGCCGGCAGCGATCTCCTCCGCGGCCTTGACAGGATCCATACGGCCTGCGCAGACGACGGGCTTGTCGGTGAACTTCTTGATGTGCTCAACATACTCGAGGTTGCAGTTGTCGGGCATGTACTGAGGCGGATGTGCCCAGTACCACGCGTCGTAAGTACCGTTGTCGCAGTTGAACATGTCGTAGCCTGCGTCGGCGAGGTACTTGATGGCCTTCTCGGACTCTTCCATGTCGCGGCCGAACTCTTCAAAGTCGGTCTCATAAGGCATTGCGCCCTTGCCCCAGGCCTTGGTCTTGGAGACGACGGAGTAACGCAGGGAGACGGGGAAGTCTTCGCCGGCGTACTTCTTGATGCACTGAACTATCTCAACGGGGAAGCGGAAGCGATTCTCGAAGGACCCGCCGTACTCGTCGGTACGGAAGTTCCAGTTCTTCATCGTGAACTGGTCGAGCAGGTAGCCTTCGTGCACGGCGTGGATCTCAACGCCGTCAACACCGGCCTCACGCAGACGCTTTGCGGTCTTACCGAAGGCCTCGACCATCTCGTGAATCTCCTTGACGGTCATGGGACGGGACTTGACGTCCTCCGCCCAGCGGTTGGGCGTGGCGGACGCGGACGCGCAGCAGTACTGTACGTCAACAATGGGGGATGCCAGCTTGTTGAGCAGGTCGTTCTTTGCCAGAACGGTCATCCAGCCGTTGATAGCCATGGAGCGGCCGAAGCCGGCGGCGAGCTGGATGAACAGCTTGGAGCCGGTCTTATGGAACTCTTCCATGTAGGGCTTGAGCTGCTTGAACATCAGGTCATTCTGGTACAGCCAGTGACGGCCGGGGATACCCATGGTATCGCGGACGCACTGCATACCGGGCAGGATCAGGCCGACGCCGTCCTGTGCGCGGTTGAGCAGGAAGTATGCGGCTTCCTTGTCGAAATGGTTAGGCTCCAGCCAACCAAAGAGGGAAGTGCCGCCCATAGAGCACTGGACGATACGGTTGGGTATCTCCACGTTGCCTATCTTCCACGGGGTGAACAATGCATTGTACTTTTCGTTCAAAAACTTCGCTTCCTTTCTTATTTCTAAATGGGTGACGTTAGATGCTTTCTCGTGCGTCAGACATTTACACAAGATTGAGTTTATTATAACGTATTTTAACAAATAAATCAATCACCCCGGCGGCTTTTTTGTTAAATATTGATTGCACTTTCTCTAGACAATTCGGACATAAATGTCAGGAAGAGCCTCATACATCGGCTTAAATGTATCAAATGTTACAAATTTCTAAACCATTTCGGCGGGCGCGCGGGAAAGCCGTCTGCAAATCGTTACCGGGAAATTACCGGAAACGTCTTGAAAAACGCGGCGGAAGGGTGTATAATATCCCCAGATGTCAGATGGCATGACATCTGCAAGGAGAAATAATGTCGCTTGAGGAACTGAGAGAGCAGAACATCCGCCTCGTCACGGACAAGGCGCTGGAATGCTTTATAAAAAACGGAATAAGCAACACGAAGGTTTCCGAGATCGCCGCCGCGGCCGGACTGACGGAGCGGTCGGTCTACCGCTACTTCCCGACGAAGAGCGACATCCTCATCGCCTCCGCCTTCCGGTACTGGGAGCGCGTGAAGGAGTGCATCTGCCGCGAGCTTGGCCGCCACGACCTTACGGCGCTGACGGGGATAGAGCAGATAAACATCATCCTTAACAGCTACGCCAACATGCTGTTCGTCGACCCGGAGGGGATACGCTTCTCCCTCGACGCGGAGGTCGCGCTTTCAGCGCGGGGAAGAATGAGCACGTTGTCAACCGCCCGCCGGAGAGGTTTGAGACCTATAAGGGGCCGCTGGCCATCGCCGTGCGCACGGGTCTGGCCGACGGAACGGTCGATCCCGCGGCGGACATAAAGCAGCTTTACTACAACGCCTATGACTCCATCCTCGGCATGATGCAGCGCCTCACGGTCGGCGTGCCCAGCGTGAATGAGCTGGACGCGCACACGCGTCTGCGTGCCATGTGCGCCATGTTCACGCGCGAATTCGCCGCGAAGAAGGACTGACCGCCCGCCGCCGGGCTGCGGGATGAAGCCCCGGCGCTCTGTACGGGCGTAAATGTCAGGTGGTATGACATCTGCAAAATGCCAATGCGCGGCGCGTCATGCAATAACGCATTTACCGGCATGTCAGAAAGCCTCACAGAGTTTGCCGCCACCGGTGGGCAAATTATGCGCGCAGCAGACTGCAAGCTTTTTGCCGGAAAAACCCGCAGGGTTTTTCGGCAGTCTCATCTATGATAATTCCTGCCGCGGCGCATCGCCGGCTTTCCAACCGGCCGGCTGGCCGCTGCGGCGTCGGCGCTCCGGTGGAGATGAAATCGCCCCGCCTATAAATGACATACGCAAGCGGCACGGCGCGAAGAACGCGCCGAAGGATCAAAGGACGCCTTCCCGGCGCGGCCGTGTCTTTGCGTATCGCGGCGACCACCGGGGCACCGTATATACATATATAGATAAAGAGAGAGGGTATGACCTCTCTCTTTATAATCAGCATGTCAAAAAGCCTCGCAGAGTTTCGCGTCCGCAGACGCGAAAGCAGTATAATTTGTTTCCTGCCGCGACATGTGCGTGGCAGGAAACACTTTGCGCGGAGTGAGCGTCGAAATGTCCGCTATCTGCGGACAACTGAGGCGCAGAACGCAGCGAAGCTTTCTCAAAAAAGGGGCTTTGCCACTTTTTCGACAGTCTCTTTATAATTTACCCTATGTTCATCCCGCGTTGATTGACAAATCCGCGCATGGCCGGTATACTTCTATATAAATATCACGTTTCCGGAGGCGGCGGCATGTTTTGGGATTCAACTTATATTCTTGCGTTGATCGGCGCGGCGGTCTGTGCGATCGCATCGCTGAACGTCAATCGGACATATAAAAAGTACAGCGGCGTTCTCAGCGGCCGCGGACTTACGGCGGAGGCTGTCGCGGAGATGATACTGCGCAGGGCCGGGATATACGACGTGCGCATTGAGCGCGTCAGCGGCTCCCTGACGGACTATTATTCGCCGGGCGAGAAGGTGCTGAAGCTGTCCGAAAGCGTGTACGGCTCCACCTCCGTGGCGGCGATAGGCGTTGCGGCGCATGAGTGCGGCCACGCCATACAGCACAGCGTCGGATATTTCCCGCTGAAGCTCAGGTCGGCGGCTGTGCCCGTGGCCAACATCGGCTCAAAGATATACTGGCCGGTGATCCTGCTGGGGCTTATTCTGGGGTATATGCAGCTCGCACAGATAGGCGTGCTGCTGTTCTCGTTCATCGTGCTGTTCCAGCTTATAACGCTGCCCGTCGAATTCGACGCGTCCGGCAGGGCGCTGCGCGTGCTTGCGGATGACGGCATCCTTGCCGGGGATGAGCTTGACGGGGCGAAGCGGGTGCTGCGCGCCGCGGCGCTGACCTATGTGGCGGCGCTGTTCTCCTCCGTGCTTCAGCTTCTGCGGCTGATGATGTTGACGCGCGGCGGCGACAGCAGAAGGAAATAAGAAAAACGCCGTGCGGCCTGAAAACGGGCTGCACGGCGATAATTTTTGCCGGGGATGGAAAAGCGCGGCCATGAGGACGCGGCGCGGGTCAGTCGAGAGCGGCGCGTATCTGCCGCCACTCGCCGTAAAGGCGCTCCATCGACCACGCGGCGTTGGCCGGGCTTGTGGACGGCAGCTTCACGGGCGTGCGGCCGCACAGCGGCGCGAGATAGCGCATGAAGAGGGAATAGGACGCTGCGCCGTTGCAGTATATCGCGCGGATGTCCGCCGCGCTGAGCACCGCCATGATGTCAACGGGCATGACGTTTCTTATGCTGCTGTCGCTGGAGCCAATGATGTCGCACTCCTCTATCACATCCCACAAGGCCACGCCGCGCGCGAGAAGAATTGCCCGCTTCCCGCCGGTGTCCGCCGGGAAATCACATTCCAGCACGCGCGACAGCAGCGGCCAGAAGCGGTTCTGCGGGTGGCCGTAGAAGAAGTTCGCCTGCCGCGACTTCACGGATGGGAAGCTGCCGAGTATCAGTATTTTCGAGTTTGCGTCATAGACCGGGCCAAACTCTCTTTTTATGTGCTTATATTCCGCCATGCGTGTATTATACCACCCGCGCCCGCGCGGGGCAAGCCGTCCGCGGCAAAAGCCGCCGCGCAAAAAAATCAAAAAAATGATAAAAAAACTATTGACAAAATCCAATGTGTTTGATAATATAATCAAGCCGTGGCCGAGTAGTTCAGCTGGTTAGAACGCCGGCCTGTCACGCCGGAGGTCGAGGGTTCAAGTCCCTTCTCGGTCGCCACAGCTACATGCCCCTTTCTAAAGGGGCATGAACTTTGCTGCTATAGCTCAGTAGGTAGAGCGCATCCTTGGTAAGGATGAGGTCCCCAGTTCGAATCTGGGTAGCAGCTCCAACGTCGTCGCAAGCTTTGTATCGCTTGCGACGATTTTTTATGCTTTGCATCAAAAATCATCTCGCGCTCACTCCGCTGCGACTCCTCCCCACCTTGAACCCGCCTGAGGCTGGGCTTCAAGGTGGTTTTTGCCTGAAATTCGGGCCGACGCAGATAACGAGATTTCCCGTGCAGGGTAGGCATGAGAGCTTTTTTGCGTTGGGCAGTTGTGAGAGTCGCGCCGGGTGCGGCAATAAAACAAAAAAACTCTTGACATGTCAAGGATATTATGTTCTGATATAACTATCACAATTGGGAATGTGTCCCAAAAGCAAATCGAAGAGGAGGCAAAAAGTGGCGTAAAAAAGCCCCCGACAAGCTGGAGACCGCCCGCGTGGTGCTGGAGATGCTAGCATACATCGCTACCGTCGCGTCGTTAGTCTGGCAGATAGTCAAGGGCTAACCCGGGCAAGGGGCGCGGCGGCGCAAGCCGCCATAACCAAAATTTATTATACGCCGCTAAACGAAAATGAACAAGAGTATATTTAAGAATCTGGCTTTGTACCTGCTTTTTGTGATCAACTGTATAAACGCTGTGCAGACCGGAGCGAGCTGGCTGTTTTGGGTGTCTGCCGTGCTGGTCGCGGCTGTAGCGATCATCGACATTGCGGATGCGCTGAAAGCAAAGAAAGGAAGATAAGCAATGGCAAAGACCCCGCAAGACCGGTGGCAAGCCGAAAATATCACGAGATACGTTGTTAAGGTTGCCAAGAAAACAGAGGGCGATATACTCGCCCAACTCGAAAAACAAACGAACAAAGCCGGATATATTAAAGCTCTTATCCGGGCGGATATCGAAAGGGAAGCGAAAGCGACTGACAATACTTTATAAGAAGCGGTCATTTCAAAGAAATCTGGGAAAGGAGAAAAGACACGAGCCGCAAGAAGAAAAACGGCGACAACAGCGAAACGGTTGGCCGCCTCGCAGTTGTCACCGCGATACTCAGCCTCGTGAACACAGTGTTGCAGATACTGCACGATTGGCTGGGCTGAAACCCCGTAGGGTGCAGAGGAGGGGCGTACCCCTCCCCTGCATCTAGGGTAACACATTTGCGGCACAGTGTCAATATCAGCATGAAAGCATTGATTTATATTACCTCCGCGCTTACCATCGTTTTTGCAGTGCTCACGCTCATAGCGGCGCACAAAAAGTAATCCAAAGGAGGCCACGGTAATGGCAGAGACCCTGCAAGACAGAGACAAAAAAAGAACTGCGTCAGGCTGTATATGTGGCTGCGGACAAATACCGACGCCGACATCATCGCAAAGCTGGACGCGCAGGAAAACAAGGCAGGTTACATTAAGGCCCACATAAGGGCCGATATCGAAAAGAAGCGCAACATATAGCACGGTTTGAGATCTACAAAAATTGTGGATAGCTTGCCGCTGATAAGCGTGCCATGGACATCCCCTCCTGCCCAACCGGGCAGGAGGGGATTCACATACGGTTCCAGACCGTCAAATAACCCGTTGTCAAATTCTCGCAGACAGAGTATACTTATATAAGAATACGGTTCTTTATATAGAAAATATATAAAACTACTGAACGGGCGGTCTGCGGCATGAATTACTTTGCGCTGATATTACCCAAGCTGGTCTCGTTTTTAATACTGCTGTTCGGCGCGATATCCCTGCTGGGCTGAAAACGATATACGGAACATAACCGCCCCGGCTGCAAAAATGCAGCCGGGGCGGCGTGGTTTATCTATAGGATATACTCAGGAACACCCTTCTGTGGCTAGGTCACAGGGCGGAAAGCGCAGTCTCAAACTGCGCGACGGTCTCCACGCGCGCGCCGATGCGCGCCATGTCGTCGAGGTTCGCCTGCTGTACCGCGTCCGTGACGGAGGAGGTGCAGTCCGACAGCACGACAACGTCGTAATCCAGCGACAGCGCGTCGTAGCAGGTGGTGCGGATGCAGTTGGGCGTTGTGGTCCCGGCAAGCACGACTGTGTCCACGCCGAGGCGGCGCAGCACGAGATCCAACGAGGTGTGGAAGAAGGCGGAGAAGCGCGGCTTTATTATGATGCGATCCTCCGCCGCGATCTCAAACTCCTCCGGGTACGCGTCGGACATGCAGTCGCCGCAGTCCTCCGAAAGCGGCCTGCCGCCGGCATGCCACACATCATGGCGGCACTTCTCCACGTCGCTGCCGTCGGCGCGGTAATGGCGCGTGGCGTATATAACGGGGATGCCCGCGCCGTGGCACAGGCCGATCGCCCGTGCACAGGCGGGGATCGTCGCGGCGGCGGAGGGGATGCACAGGGGCGATGCGGGATCTATAAATCCGCGCTGCATATCTATCATTATGAGAGCGTATTTTTTCATATGTACATGTCCTTTCACGTGTTGTCGGAAGTACTATACCAAAAACGGCCGGGCAAAGCAACCGCGGCGCAAAAATTTCGGGAAAGCGAGCGGAACTGCGGCAGAAAGCACTTGCGCAAAAGAGGAATATGTGTTGTTTTATTAACAGCGGTGGCATAGCCATAAAAGAGCAATTATAAAAATGAAAGGGGAAATATCATGGCGAAATATGATATAGTCGTCGTGGGCGCCGGCAATGCCGGAATGTCCGCGGCGCTGCAATGTCAGTTGGCAGGGAAAAGGACCCTGCTGATCGAACAGCACAACCTGCCCGGCGGGACGGCGACGAGCTTTCGCCGGGGGCGCTTCGAGATAGAGCCGTCCCTGCACGAGATCTGCGACTACGGCCCGGCGGATAATCCCGGCGACGTGCGCACGATGATGGACGCATACGGCGTGAAGCTGGACTGGATGGAGATACCTGACTGCTACAGGGTCGTGTCCGTCTACAGAGACGGCAGCGTGATGGACGTGACGATGCCCTCGGGCGTCGAGGCGTACATTGACGCGATGGAGAAGTACGTGCCCGGCTCGCGGGAGAAGATGGAGAAGCTGTTCGAGCTTTTCCAGGAGGTGCTGGACGGCATCGCGTACATCACCGCGTCGAAGGGGCACGCGGACTCGAAGGTGCTGCAGGAGAAGTACCCCAACATGCTGCGCACCGGCGCGTACTCCACGCAGAAGGTGTTTGACGCGCTGAAGCTGCCGGAGAGGTGTCAGGATATTCTGTCCATCTACTGGTCATATCTGGGCGTGGATATGGAGCATCTGGCCTTTATCCACTACGCGGCGATGGTGCACAAGTACGTCAGCCGCGGCGCGTATATGCCCAAGCACACCTCCCACCAGTTCTCCACGGCGATGATAGAGCGCTTCCGCGAGCTGGGCGGCGATGTATGGTTCAACTGCCGGGCGGAGGAGTTCCTGTTCAACGGCGACAGGCTCTGCGGCGTAAGGACCAACATGGGGAAGATCGACTGCGACTACGTGCTGGCGAACATCAACCCCGATATCATCTACGGCAGAATGATGCCGAAGGAGCTCGTGCCGGAGCGCGAGAAGAAGCTGTCCGCGGCGCGCGGCAAGCGCTTCGGCGCACGCATGTACACGGCCTACTTCTGCTGCGACAAGAGCGCGGAGGAGCTGGGCATAAAGGACTACAGCATATTCCTGCCCGGCACGTCCGACTCGGCGAAGGAATACAGGAACACCATGAACGGCATGGCCACGAACGATTATTCGATCTTCCTGTGCTACAACGTGACGAACCCGGAGTTCTCCCCGGAGGGGACCTGCGTGTGCTCGTTCACGACCTTCGGCTCCCCTGTTGACTGGAACGATCTGAAGCAGGAGGACTACTTCCGCTTCAAGAACGACGGGGCGAAGAAGATGCTGGCCGTGTTGAAGGAAAAGACCGGCATAGACCTCACCGGCCACATAGAGGAAATGGCCGTGGCGTCGCCGTGGACCTTTGCAAGATATCTGGGCACGCCGGAGGGTTCGGTCTACGGCTATGAGACGACAGACTGGGACGGCATGATGGCGCGCATGATGATGCTGTCCACGGACTATCCGATAAAGGGACTGCGCCCGATAGGCGCGGCCGGCCCCAGAGGCGACGGGTATTCCGCCGCGCTCATCTGCGGCCAGCTTATGGCGCTCAATGCGCTCAAAGATCTCAGGGAAGAGGGAGGTAAGGCATAATGGCACTGAACGTAAAGGTCGGACTCATCGGCAAATTCGATATGCTGAAATTCAAGAACATGTCCAAGGTGCGCGAAAAGGCCATTCAGGCCGCGCCTGCGAATGAGGTCAGCGGGGAGTTCGCAATAAACACGAACGCGAAGAAGCTGCACCCGGATTACCAGCGGCTCGTGATAGACGAGGTGATACCGCATGAGGGCGCGAAGGCCAAGACCTTCGTGTTCCGCCGCGCCGACGGGGAGGCCTTCCCCTACTTCCGCGCGGGGCAGTATCTCTCCCTGAAGCTCCCGCTGGAGGACAGCTTCGTCACGCGCGCGTACTCGCTGTGCTCCTCCCCGAAGGACGCGCTGAAGGGCCGCGCGGCGATAACCGTGCGCTCAAATCCCGGCGGCTTCGCCGCGGATAAGCTGCTTGCCGCGCTCAAGCCGGGCGACGAGGTGATTGCCTCCGACCCGCAGGGCTTCTTCTACTATGAGGATCTGCGCGACGCGAAGTATGTCGTCGGCCTCGCGGGCGGCTCCGGTATCACGCCGTTTCTTTCAATGGCATACGCCCTGCGCGACGGCGCGGAGGATTTCGAGCTGACGCTGCTGTACGGCTCCCGCGATGAGGAGAGCATCCTGTTCAAGAAGGAGCTGGATGAGGTCGCGGCGGCCTGCCCGAAGTTCAGAGTGGTGCACGTGCTGTCCGACGAGGAGAAGGCAGGCTATGAGCACGGCTTCATCACGGCGGAGCTTATTAAGAAGTACGCCCCCGCGGACGCGGAGTACTCCGTGTTCCTTTGCGGCCCGGAGGGGATGTACCGCTTCCTCAATCCGGAGATAGAAAAGCTTGCCCTGCCGGAGCGCCTGTTCCGCAGGAAGATGATAGACGTGACCAAGACCCCGTGGGAGCTGGACGGCTATCCGCAGCAGTGCAGAGATAAGATATTCAACCTCACCGTGCGTCAGGGCGACAGGGAGTATAAGCTCTCCGCCAGCGCGAATGAGACCGTACTGACGGCGATAGAGCGCGCGGGGATAAAGGCGCCGTCTCGCTGCCGCAGCGGCGAGTGCGGCTGGTGCAGGTCGCGGATGCTGGAGGGCAGCGTGTTCATCCCGCAGGAGAACGAGCTGCGCCGCTGGGCGGATAAGGAGTACGGCTATATCCATCCGTGCTCGTCCTTCCCCACATCAGACATCGTGCTGGAGGTTCCCGGCGAATTCTATTGAGACGAAGTCTGAAATTGAACATGGCAAAACAGGGCGCGCCGTTTTTGCGGTGCGCCATGTCGAGACTGTCGAAAAAGTGGCTTTGCCACTTTTTCGAGAAAGCTTCGCTGCGCTCTGCGCCTCAGTTGTCCGCTGATAGCGGACAATTCGACGCTCACTCCGCGCAAAGTGTTTTCCGCCACGCACATGTCGCGGCAGAAAACGAATTGTATTGCTTTCGCGTCTGCGGACGCGAAACTCTGCGAGGCTTTTTTCGACAAGCTGAACATGGCGCGCCGTTTTTGCGGCGCGCCATGTCTATTTATATCTATACATTTTCCCCGCGTCAGTCCACGGGATAGACGCACAGCTCCACATCGCTCAGCGGGAACGAGCAACACGGGTGGATCCAGCCGAACTTCTTGTCGGCCATGCGCCGCCCGTCGGCGTCCTCGGGAATATACACGTCGCCGCTGACGAGGCGGGAGTGGCACCAGCCGCATTCGCCGCTGCGGCAATGCGAGGGGGCCTTTATCCCCGCGCGCTCCATCGTCCAGAGCAGCGACTCCTCCGCCTTGCAGGGAACGGTCTGCTTCTCGCCGCGTATATCGACAGTGAGGGTGAATTCCGCGCCCTTCTTCTCCGCGGGGAAACCGGCGCTGTCCGCGGCGTGCAGATAGTCGCCGGACATCTCCATGCGGTAGCGGCGCTTGGGCAGGCCGAGCTTCTTCATCTCGCCCTCTTCAAAGGCATACATCGCCTTCGGCCCGCACATGAACACGGAATAATCGCCCGCGGGCGCGTACTTCTTAATAAGCTCCGCCGTGATGAAGCCGTGCTCATAGCCCTCCTTTTCCTCGTGCGACAGCACATGCACGACCCTGACGCGGCCGTTTGAGCGCGCGGCGACAGCCTCTATCTCATCGCGCAGGAGTATCCCGTCCGCCGTGCGGCTGCCGTAGAGGATGGTCATGTCAAAGTCCTCTATCCCGTCGGCAATGGCGGCGGCCATGGAGTAAAACGGCGTGATGCCGGAGCCGCCCGCGATAGCGACGATGTGCTTCGCGTCGCGCAGGTCCTGATAATAGAAATCGCCGAGAGGGCCGCTTATATCGACGGCGTCGCCCTGCTTCCACGTGTCAAGGATGTATTTCGAGGCGTAGGACGGCTCAGTCAGCTTGATTGTGAGGGTGTAGCTGGTATCCTCGCTGCCGAGGGCGTCCTTCGGGCCTGAGCGGATGGTGTAGGGCTTGTTGACGGCCGCGCCGTCTATGTTCAGCGCCACGGAGACATACTGGCTGGCGCGGAAATACGCCATCTCCGCCGTGCCCTTCTCCACGTCGGGAACGAGAGTGAAGCTCTTCGCGCCGCCGTGATCGACGACCTCGGCTATCCGCACATGCTGCACCGCGGGGTGGAGCTTCGCGGCGAGGATGTTCGCGTTATATATGGACTGGGGCATGGTGTCGGGCGCGGCCTCGATAGCCTTGAGGCGCGTTTTCACCTCGCCAAGGAACGGGAAGGGCGTAAGCCCCTTGAGGCCCTTGCGGGAATAGTTGTACTTCGCCATCTTATTTGCCCTCCTTCATGTCAAGAAGCATGTATCTCGCCTGCTCCGCGCCGGAGAGATACGCCTGGGAATAGCCGTCCATCTGCGTGCCGTGGCCGCCGACGAAGCGCAGGCCCTTTATGGTGTAGTCCTCCTTGTGGCCGCACTGCACGCGCGGGAACATGCCATCCCACGCTGCGGGGATGTAGCCGTATACGTCGCCGCGCGGCGTGCCGAGATAGCGCGCCCACGTGACCGGGGAGGCGACGACGAGCTCCTCTATATGCCCCTGCAGGTCGCAGCCGGTGACGGTCTCATAGCGCTCAACGCATTCGCGGGCAATGCGGTCCTTTATCTTGAAATAGTCCGCCTCCGTGACGTCCTTGAACGGGTCGCCGGTATAGAACTTGCTGAACTGGATGAAGGCGCGGCCCTTTCCGGCGGCGTCGGGCAGGGCGTTTGTGAGCACGGTGCAGGTGATATCCTTGTGCGTGTCGATGGAGTCTGAGGAGAGGAACTGCTTGTGGTTGTCGGGCGTATATCGCATGAAGGTGTCGTAGTTCTTGAGTCCCAGCTCCTCCGCGCTTGCGTCCAGCCCCAGATACACCGTGAACGCCGCCTGCGCGAGCCGCTGCGCGTTCATCTTCTTGCGGTCGTACTGCGGCACCTCCGACGGCTCGACCATGCGGTCGAACACGACGTGCGGCATGAGGTTTGAAATGACGCGCTCACACTCTATATACGTGCCGTCGGCCAGCACGACGCCGCGCACGGCGTTGTTCTTTATGTCTATCTTATCGACCTTCGTGTTGTACCAGATGTCGCCGCCGAGCTCGCGTATCTTCGCGTCGAAGGCAAGCGATATCTCATGAGAGCGGTTCTTCGCAAACCACGGAAGCTGCGTCAGGTAGACATAGGTCATAAACACGTAGGGGGCGAAGCTCATCTCGGTCGAGTCCGCCGAAACATAGGTCCAGTACGACTCGAAGATCTGGCGCGCCTTGTCCGGAACGCCTATCTTGCGCAGCACCTCGTCGCAGGGCTGGGGCACAAGGCACATAAGGTCATAGTATTTCAGCATCATTTCGACCTTCTGCGCGCCCTCCGGCTCGTTGTGCCGCTCATACAGCCACTCCACGCCGTCCACCAGCATCCGCCCGAGCTCCAGCACCGTCGTCATGGATTCCCGGCTGCCGGGCACCTGCCGCTCCATCTCGTCGATGAAGTTCTGCACGCCCGCGGGCATGGCGACGTTGAAGCCGTCCGGGTCTGTCGCAACGGAAGCGAAGCTCTCATTGGCGCTGCACCATTCCACGTCCAGCCCGTAGTCATCCTCAAGAAGCTGGCGCACCGCGCCGCGCTTCCCCTCACCCTCGCCCGTGCCCATCTGGCACAGCTCGTGCAGGGTGGCCTCAAACTCGTACTTCCCGCGCACGAAGCTAGTGGCGCAGCCACCGGGGAGATTGTGCTTTTCCAGCACAAGCACCTTCTTGCCGGCCTTTGCGAGATATGCCGCGGCCGAAAGGCCGCCGTTGCCCGCGCCGACAACGATCACGTCGTATTTTTGCATTTACGCGTCCTCCGTTGAATATATTGATCACAATTTTGCTTGTGGTATAGCCACAAATTTATTTTACACCAGTTCTGCCCCCGGCGCAAGCAAACTTTGTCAGACCTGTGACGAAATTCCGTCCCGTTTTTTGTGCAGGGTGGAGAGATATCCGCCGTTGTGGCTGTAAATCACAGGCCAGACTTGATTTTGCGGGGCAAATTATTTATAATATGAGGCGATCCATTGAAATAAGGAAGAGAGAGACATGCAGACAGGCGAAGGCAAAAACCTCAAGGCGAATTTCATAAACGCGATGCAGGCGAAGATACTTTCCGGTGAGCTCAAGCCGGGCGACAGGCTGCCGCCGGAGCGGGAGCTTGCCCAGCAGATGGGCATAAGCCGCGGCTCGGTCAATCAGGGGATACTGGATATGGAGCGCATGGGCTTTCTGCGCATCGTGCCGCGCAAGGGCACCTTCGTGGCGGAATACGTGCGCCGCGCCACGCCGGAGACGCTGTCGGCGATAATGAGCTATGACAGCGCGCTGATAGACAGCACGCTGTTCCGCGACCTGATGGACCTTCGCATTCTGGTAGAGCGCGAGTGCACGCGCCTTGCCTGCGCAAGACTGACGCCGGAGTCGCTGCGGCTCTTGCAGGCGCACGCGGACGCGATATACGCCGCCGGTGAGGACGAGGCGGCGGAGGCCGTGTACGCCTATCACAAGTGCCTGACGGAGATATCCGGCAACGCCGCATACGCCATGGTGTTCCAGAGCTTTGAAAAGATGATAAGGAATCTTATAAGAGAGCATTATAAAAACGCCTCGGAGCTGACGCGCAGCCTGCCGAAGTTCACGCTGCTGACGGAGGCCGTGGCGCGGCGCGACGCCTTTGAGGCGGACAGGTGCATCCTCTCCGTGCTGGAGCAGGCGTCCGACTATCTCAACACGCACCTGAAAAGCCGGGAGGCCGGGCGCGGCGAATGACCCCGCGGCGGCGCGCATATGCGCGGCGTCCTGCACGCCGGGCACAGCGGCAAAATTGGTTAACAACTTATGAATTCAGGGGAAAAAATCTTGATAACGGCCCCGGAACGTGGTATAAGAATGATACAGACCGCCGGTACGGCGGCCTGTAAAATACGCACGAGTTAGGCATGACTAACTCGTGGGATATATAAACAGGGAGGATAAGAATATGAATAAGTTTGCAGCATTTCTGGGCGGCGTTGCGTTCGGCACGGCCGGACTGAAGGTACTTGCAAGCCGCGGTGCAAAGAAGGTCTACGTGCACACCGCGGCGGCGGCTCTGCGCGCGAAGGACTGCGTGATGGCGACGGCCACCGGCATCCGCGAGGGCGCGGAGGACATACTCGCCGAGGCGAAGCAGCTCAACGAAAAATATGCGGCCGACGCTGAGGCCGAGGTCATTGAGGACAGCGCAGAGAAGGCCGAATAAGCATGAAGTGCAAGATCCTGCATGAGCTGCCGGGGCGTATGCGCGTGCATGCCGTGCAGCCGCGCATGACGCTTTCACAGGCGGATATACTTGAAGCATACCTCCGCGCTGTTGACGGCGTGACGGAGGCAAAGGTCTATGACCGCACGTGCGACGCGGTCATAGTATACACGGCGCCGCGCGCGGACATCGTCGCGGCGCTTGCGGCGTTTTCGTATGAGGCCGCCGCGCATCTTGCCGATGCGCACAGCTCCCGCGCGCTTGACCGGGAATACGAGGAAAAGCTCGTCAACTCGGTCATTCGCCGCTGCGTCAACAAGCTTCTTCTGCCCGTGCCGCTGCGCACGGCGATGACGCTGCTGCGCTCTCTGCGGTACATAAAGGCCGGCCTCGGCTGCCTTGTCCGGGGGCGGATACAGGTGCCTGTGCTCGACGCGACGGCCATCGCCGTGTCGATGCTGCGCGGCGACTTTGCCACGGCGGGCTCCATCATGTTCCTGCTTGGCGTCGGGGAGACGCTGGACGAGTGGACGCACAAGAAGTCCGTGGCCGACCTTGCGCGCAGCATGGCGCTGAACGTGGACAAGGTCTGGCTGCAAACGGCGGACGGGGACGTGCTCGTTCCCGTGAGTGAGGTCCGCGCGGGCGATACGATAAGCGTTGCGACCGGCGGGATGATCCCGCTGGACGGAAAGGTGACGGACGGCGAGGCCATGGTCAATCAGGCGTCCATCACGGGCGAACCGCTTGCCGTGCGCAAGACCGCGGGCGGCTACGTCTACGCGGGCACGGTGATAGAAGAGGGCAGCCTCTCCGTATGCGTGGAAAAGACCAGCGGCAGCGGGCGCTATGACCGCATAGTCAGGATGATAGAGGAGTCGGAAAAGCTCAAGTCCGGCACGGAGAGCCACGCGGCGCATCTGGCGGACAGCCTTGTGCCCTACAGCCTCGGCGCGACGGCGCTCATATGGCTTATCACGCGCAACCCCGTGCGCGCGCTGGCCGTGCTGATGGTCGATTTCTCCTGCGCGCTGAAGCTGTCCATGCCCATCGCGGTGCTGTCCGCGATGAAGGAGGCCAGCGCCTATCATATCTCCGTCAAGGGCGGGCGCTTCCTTGAGGCCGTTTCGCAGGCGGAGACCTTCGTGTTCGACAAGACCGGCACGCTGACCCATGCCATGCCGCGCGTGGCGCAGATCGTCACCTTCGGCGGCAGGGATGAGGCGGAGATGCTGCGTCTGGCCGCGTGCCTGGAGGAGCACTACCCCCACTCCATGGCGAAGGCCGTCGTGGCCGAGGCCGAGCGCCGCGGTCTGCGGCATGAGGAGCGCCACTCCAAGGTGGATTACATCGTCGCGCACGGCGTGTCCAGCAGCGTCGGCAGTGAAAAGGTCGTCATCGGCAGTCAGCACTTCGTGTTCGAGGATGAGGGCTGCGTCCTGCCCGCGGGCGAACAGGCGCGCTTCGACGCCCTGCCGGGCGAGTATTCGCATCTGTATCTGGGCATATCCGGCGTGCTTGCGGCGGTCATATGCATAGAGGACCCGCTGCGCAGTGAGGCGCGCGGTGTTATTGACGCCCTGCACGCGCAGGGCATACCGAGGCTTGTCATGATGACGGGCGACAGCGAGAGGACGGCGCGTTCCGTCGCCGCGGCCGTGGGCGTGGACGAGTATTTCGCCGAGGTTCTGCCGGAGGATAAGGCGGGCTTCATCCGGGCCGAGCACGAGGCCGGCCGCCGGGTCGTGATGCTGGGCGACGGCGTCAACGATTCCCCGGCGCTTTCCGAGGCCGACGCGGGCATCGCCATCCGTGACGGCGCGGCCATCGCGCGCGAGGTCGCGGATATCACCATCGGCGCGGACGACCTTGAGGCGCTCGTGACGCTCAAGCGGCTGAGCGACGCGCTCATGGCGCGCATCCACGGCAACTACCGCAAAATAATCAGCTTCAACTTCATGCTGATCTGCCTTGGCGTGGCCGGGATACTCCCGCCCGCGACCTCCGCGCTGCTGCACAACATCTCAACGCTGTGCATAAGTCTGAAAAGCATGACGAACCTTCTGGATAAGGAATAAACAATGCATGACCGGCTGTGAAGCTTTCGCTTCACAGCCGGTTTTCGTATCTATATTCTATATCATATTAATAAGGGTCTTACAGCATGGACGAGCCGCCCGTGACTATCCAGCAGGCGA
>OLOV01001214.1_pt1 | contig 20729 bp, 19 predicted proteins | sample 1672931 | NCBI WGS metagenome assembly OLOV01 (sample SAMEA3136738, study PRJEB25190) | human gut metagenome | biome: human gut; feature: human-associated habitat; material: faeces | place: Austria | collected 2013
TGAAATTACGCACAAAGGGATCGGCATCAATGTACTTGGTGTCCTCGCCGCTTTCCTCCTGTATGGGAATTTCGGCTTTTGTCAGCGTGGCGGTCAAGTGCTGCATGGCAGTGTCGATTTGCGTTTCCAGCAACGGTTTTCCGAAACGATCCACCGCATCGGGGTCTATTGGCTGGCAGGTGGGAGTCGGGCCATACGGACCGGAGACTATCTCCATCTTGCCGCAAATCATATCAGGGTGCTCCACAAAGTAGCGGTTCATGGTAATGCCGTTGGCATCTTCTGCAAGGTGCAGCCAAGGCTCGTCCTGCTGGCGCAGCGTATCGCGCTTTTGCAGAAAAATTACATCCGTCATAATTTTAGTGCCGCTGCCCTTGAACGCATTGTTGGGCAAGCGCACCGCACCAATCAGGTCGCAGCGCTCGGCAATGTACTTGCGGGCGCGGTCATCCTTTTTGTCCAATGTGCCGCTGGAGGTGATGAACGCCATGATGCCGCCGGTGCGCAGCTTGTCGATGCTCTTGGCAAAGAAATAGTCGTGAATGGGAAAATGCAGCCGGTTATACTGCGGGTCATTGACTTGAAAATTACCGAAAGGGACATTGCCCATAACGCAGTCAAAATAGTTGTCTGGGAGAAGCGCATTTTCATAGCCGGTCACTTGGATATTGGCCTTTTGATATAGCTGCTTGGAGATGCGGCCTGTGATGCTGTCCAATTCTACGCCGTAGAATTTGGCATCACTGCTGCCAAAATGTCCGTGTGCGAGAAATGCGCCTGTGCCCATGCTGGGTTCTAGGATTTTGCCGCCCTTTACGCCGAAGCGCTCCAGTGCACGGTAGATGGGGTGGATAACGGTGGCGGGGGTATAAAACGCCGTCAGGGTGCTGCTGCGGGCAGCTTCGTATTCGGATTCAGACAATGCTGCTTTCAGTTGGCTGTACTCGTTCGACCATGTACTTTTGTTCGGGTCGAACGCATCCGAAAGCCCGCCCCAGCCCGTGTACTGCGCTAAAATTTTCTGCTCATCCTCAAAAGCAGGGCTGCCACCGTTCGCTACGCGCTGCTCAATTTCTTTCAGCTTTTGGATAGCGGCAATGTTGGCTGCAAACTTTTCGCGCGGTGCTGTCGGCAGGTTGTCCAGATAGGGGGCTTCATAGGTAATGGGTTCACGGTGGTAAGGTTCATCTTCTGCCGAAAGCCGTTCTGCATCCGCCATAACCTGTGCCACAAAGGGCCTGGGTTCTTCGATAACTTCGCCCACGATGGGTTCGGCAGTTTCTTCCGGCTGCTCTTGGCGGCTTGGAACTTCCGGGGCGGATAGTGCTGCATTTTTGGGGTTGGCAGCAAGCAGCCGCGCAAACTCCTCGTGGCTGACGGCACGGCCTACCAGCGGGAAACTTTCATCCCGCAGATGAATGTTTTCTCTGCCGATTTCCTCCACGGTAAAGGGTCTGGCATCTTCCAGATAAACCGTGCTGCCGATAGTTACAGGTGATTTTTCGACTTTTCTTGTAGTCGGATGATGCTTTTCAAACTCTGCTTCGGCGGTATTGATAAAATCCGAGAAAGCGCTGTTTTCAATGCCCTGCGCAGCAAGCTCGTGGTTATCTTGGAAGTAGTCGATATGGACAATGTTACCGTCAACCTCATAGCGGATTTCGTTCCGCAGAAGATTGGCATACACTTGGATTTCGTGCTCATCGTCCTCGGTGGTAGAGTAAGCAAACTCCACGCGGGTCAAGTCGGAGAAATTCGGCTCGTTTAGCCCCTCATTCTCACAGAAATCCGTGATGGCGTGTTTTGCATGATCGAGGGCGGCATCGTTCGCTGCGCGGGCGGCTTGCTGTTCTGCTGCCCATGCCTGATAGGGGGCTTTTTCGGCATCGGTCAGATACTGGTCGTTGTAAACCAAAAGCCGCAGGCGCTGGGCAACCTCTTTCCACTTCAAAACGCGGCGATACTCGCCGTCCTCTGTACGTCGGGTGATTTCAAGATTTTTGCCCATGTGGTCAAGAAAGCCGTGCCCACCATCACGGAAGAACCATGTGCCGCCGCCGATGCCGTATTCCTTTTTCAGCCAGCGGGCTTGATCTTCCTCGATAGGAAGTACCTGTGCAGAGAGATATTGCTGAATGCGAAATTTGCTATCTTCAAACCCGCCGCCTTTGCACAGTGCATCGGTAATGTCCTGCTCCGTAATGTACTTGCCGGATGCGTCAATGACGGGCTTGTTCCACTTTTTGACTTCTGCCGCCAGGTCGATGTTTTTTACTTGCTGCTCATGGCTCGGCAGCCCTGCCTTTTCAGAATCTTCGGGAGTAAGAGTAAGCTGCTCCATCTGCTGTTGCACGGGTGTAGCCTTGATGGGAACCATCAGACGCCCTTGCTCGATAAGGTCAGCAATCATTGCGGCAACAGCATCCCATGTCAGATTGACCTGCGCTGTTTTGGTAAGATAGTTGCCCTCCCAAAGTTCAAGGTACATATCATGCCGGATAAAACCAACGGTATGGTCATCCACGAACAAATATGTATAAATTTGCTTGTAACAGTGCTTGCAAAAGGCGCTGCGCTCGGCAAGGTCGGGATGCTCATTGAAATATTCCAGAATAGCCGCATTGTCGGCACGGCTGGAGGAGTCCTTCGCCAGCAAGCCTAGAATCAGTTCATCGCTCAGCGGCGGCAAATCAGAAATGGGCACAGAAAAAGCGGAGGGCGTGGTATCGCTCTCCGCTTGGGGTTCTTGTGTTACAGGCTGTAAATCTGCTGCATCGCCAGTTCCTCGGCTTGGGCCTGCAAGGCGTTCATCCACTGCGTCCAGCCCATCGGGTCGGTCTGCCGGTTCGGGGCGGTGCTCTGCTGCATCAGCGTCTGCATGGTCTGTTCGATTTGCCGGTGTACTGCGTTGTCCATCTCCACCAGATGCGGGTACAGCGTTCCCTCCAGCATCATCTCGTCGAACACCATCGGCGCGTTCTCTTGCAAGAATTTCCGCCGCAGGCTGCCGTACTTGCCGATTTCCGGCATCGGCGGCTCGTTCAGCGTCAGCGCCGGGATTTGGTAGCCGTTCACCATCATGTACTCCATTGTTGACCTCCTTGGTGTTATTGGTTTCTTCCTGTTTGTCACCATAATAGCGGACTTTTTCGGCGCGTGCAACACTGTCAATTTCTCTCGTGATGCTTCCGATCTGCTGCATGAGAGGCCGTGCCGTCTGTTGGCAAGCGCTGCCTAAACACAGAGCAATGCGGTTTGTATCAAACTGGTTCACGGATTCAAGGGCAGACAGATCCAGCCGCGCAGTATCCACGCCGCACCGCAGCGCGGCCATATACAGACAGCTTTGGGTGATAAGCTGTATAAATAGCTGCCGCTGTTCGTCCGGCTTGGCCCACTGTAAGCTGCTGCCGTCTATGGCTTTTCCCAGTGCGGTTGTGAACATGGCGCTGCGCTGGGCAACGCAGGATGTGGAGAGCATGAGGAGGGCGCTCTGGATGCTGTCAGCGTGATTATCCGCTACGATTTTATCCCAAACAGGCCGCCAGTTCTGGTCTGTAATGACCCACGGCAGCGCTTCGAGAATCTCTGCGCGGGGGATGGTATCGGAAATGTCAAACAGATACCGCAGCCGGGAAGAATTGGCGCGAGTGTCAAATACCGCGATACCGTGTGCGCCGCGCTTGACCCAGCGGCCCGCATTATTATTCCAGTAAGCTATGTCGGCCACGGCTGTGGCGGTGGGGCTTTGCTCGTGAATCAAAAGCTGGTTCGGGAAACTATAATTATAAGCAATGGCCGCTGTCCGCAAAAATGCTTTCCAACGGTCACTGCTCTCCGTGACGGCTTGCAGTTGCTTTTTGGCAAGCGCACGAATATTTTCGTATTTTGCCATTTGCTACTCCTCATCGTTCATAAGGTTCCGGTTCTGATTGTTTCAAATTCTCTAACTCCGGCAATAGATAATTAACCTGACGATAACCATATTCATCTACATAGAAAGCCTGTGTTTCGCTCCTGTTGTGGATCACAATAATATCGCTGATAGAAACAGAACGCATCTTTTGAGCATTGGGACGGTTGCTTTGGTTATGCGCTATATAAATATCTTCAGGCTCATCCCAGCGTTCCATCTGTCCACTATAAACGAGTTTATAATCAGCAGCCTTCATACGGGTTTTCGCATAAGCATAGTTTCTGAAAACGAAATTACGGTTATTGGTTTGGTATATCTCATAAGGGTAAGTATGTCTCTTTTCTTTACGAAAGCCGCCCGGCCAATAGATGTCCCGCGGCAATCCCAATGGCTTGTCCAACTTATCAGGGAACACAACCGGGGTAATCGGCATACCAACCTCAGCCGCTTCCAAGATTTCCTTTCTAAATTTGTCTACATCCGTAAAGGGAGTAACATATCCGATTATTTTTCCATCATCACTAAGATATTCGATGTAGCCAATTACGTTATCAGAATTTCCCATTTGGTTTACCTCAATAAAAAAGACCCTGTACAAATTTGTACAGAGCCTTGTGTGAATACTAATTCGGTTTTATGCGGGACGATTATTGCTGCGTTCGCTGCGCTTGATGCCCATGAACGGAGGAACCGAGGAACGGGTCAAGCCTTGTTCACGCGCCTTTTGCAGTTGGTATTCATGCAGTGCAATCGTATCCAAGAGATCCCGCATTTCCTGCGTCGCACGATAGTAATTGATGCCGTATCGCTTGCATACAGCACTTAAATTGTTCAGCATTTCGATGCTTTCTTTGGACATACGCTTCACTTCAATGTCAATATGCTCGTTCATACGTGACCTCCTTTTATGAAAGATAAGTGTTAAATATTGTAAGTGCAGCATTATCCGCGATCATCAACATAATAGGACCGCCAGACTGCTTTGAGAAAATGCGGACCGCACCAAAATCACTTATATAATGTCTGGCCAATTCATCAGTTTTTGCTTCAAAGGTTACAACGCCATTTTTTCCACTGTCGATAGAAAGCTGAATGCCAAAAGCAATCATCATCCGCCCAATATCGACATATTTTCGATGCGAAACCAGTGTGGGATTGCTGTCGGGGTGGCTTTCAATATATTCGATATAAACAAACATGCTCTCCGGCGTTTCACGATATGCACCCAAAGCAACGATTTCTCCATCCTCGGTTTTGGCTGCGTATTTCTCTAAATCCGGGTCACCGATAAATTCGCTTGTCCAATCCGTTTGCCAGCAGGATTTTGTACCGGCAAGGTCAGCGTCTGTGGCACGATCTATTTCAATGGGGATTTTTCGTTCGGTTGCTGTTTCTGTAACAAAATATTGCAGTATCATTTTCTCACCCCTGATTGTATTATATCGAATTGTCATGGAAAAATCAATAAATGATTATTGCCCACTCTTTTCCAAACAGCTAATTATCTCCATCATTTTGTATTCTGACGGAGATTTTAAGATAAATGATGGAGATGATCATCATCGTTCAAGTCTTTCCCAAAAAGACAATTTACCTCCATAGCGCTCGTCCTGTGGTCGCACTTTGGCAGCGGGCAGTTCATCGCTTGCCATATCCGCGACTTGCGGGAGAAAAAGTAGTCGGCTGTACCGGTCTGCCTGATTCTTGGATAGCCCTATGACCTTATCGCCATTTAGTCCGCAAATGAGAAAGCGTCCGCGCACAGTCACGCCCTCGTCATTGACCTGTCTGTTATATTTCAGTCGGCTTTGGGCTTTGCTGCATATTAGCCCGATTCGCGGTGTGCCAAACGGTTTTAGGATTTGGCTCTCGCCCTCAATAACTTCGGAAGCAGCCGCCATCGCGCTGGGAAAACCCGCTTGATAAGGGCAGTAGCCGGGTTCAACAACTAATAATCTTGTCATCGGTGTCCCCCTCATCTGCTGCCGTGCTGGTGGGCGCGGGCATAGTTTTCCAGCAGTTTTACGATAACCTGCTGCATCTGGTCGCTTGTAAAGCCTTTCGGAAAGTATCGTTCAACTTTTGCAACGGGAATCATAAGCTGCGGGTCACGCGGCTTTACACTGGGCGGCTTGGCGGCCATAATATGCTGGATTTTTTCTAGTGTCAGTACGCTTTCCTTGCTGGCCTCCTTGAGTTTTTGTGCTTGTGACAGTGAGGGAGTACAGCCCTCGGATTCCATATAAGAGAGGAAGTCCTCTTGTTCTTCGGGGGTAAGGTAGCTAAGTTCTACGGCGGGAGTGGTTTTTAGCTTGCCATCATCCACCATTTTCATAAGTTCTGGGGTGAGCTTGTTCAGACGGATAAAGCGCTGGACTTGTTTTATACTTGTACCTGCGTCATCTGCAACTTGCTCAACCGAAATTGGTCGACTTAACTTCTGGCCAACTTGGCCAGAAGTTAAGTCGGTTCGTTGACCTTGGCGCTTGATAGCTTCCAACTTCATTTCATAGGCTTTCGCCTTTTCGCTCGGCAAAATATGCTCTCGTTGGCAGTTGCTATCCACCATCAGAATAATAGCAGTATCATCGTCCATATCCCGCACTATGCAGGGCATAGTCTCCACGCCAGCCCGCTGGCTTGCATGGCAGCGGCGGTGGCCCGCTACAATTTCATACCCACCATCTTTCCGGGGGCGGACAATGGCCGGGGTCATAACGCCGTATTCTTTTACACTGTCCACCATTTTGTCCATCTCATCATCGTCACGGACTTGAAAAGGGTGATTCCGAAAGGGATGTAGTTCCGTCAGTGGAAAAATTTGGATTTTCTCCAGCTTTGCATCCTGCCGTTCCTGCTCACTCGAAAACAGATTATCGAGCGAGGGCAGATTGATGTTGCTGCCGTACTCTCTCATTCTCCGTCACCTCCTTGGCAAGCGCTTTGTATGCCAAACTGGCCGGGCCGTTGGCATCGTAGGTCAGCACGCTATGTGTACTGGCAGCGCTTTCTGCCGTGCGCGTACTGACCGGGATTTCTGCACGGTAAATTTTCAGCGCGTGACCGTAGGCGCTGCGCAGGGCAGCACATACATCTTTGGATAGGTTGGTGCGCTTGTCCACCATCGTCAGCACAATGCCGTCAATATCCAGCCGGGGATTGATACGGCGCTTTACTTGGTTGACGGATTTGAACAGGGACACCAGACCTTTGAGGGCGAAATGCTGCGCCTGCACAGGAATCAATACCCTGTCAGCCGCAACAAGCGATGCCACGGTGATGATGCCCAGCGAGGGCATACAGTCGATCAAGCAGTAGTCATATTTATCCTTGAACGGCTCCAATGCCTGTTCCATGATTTTCTCGTGCGCCATAACGTTTACAAGGCTCACTTCCATATCGGACAGACCAATGTCGGAAGGAATGAAATCCACCTTTTCTTCATGGTGAATTACCACTTCTGGCGGCTTTTCGTCCTTGATAACAGATTCCATTAGGTCACTGATTGTTGCGCCGTTTTCGGTGCCCTCATAGCCGAGATAGCTGCTCAAATCGCCCTGCGGGTCGGCGTCCACCAACAGCACCTTGTAGCCCATCGCCGCAAGTGCTGTGCCAAGATTTACGGTGGTGGTCGTTTTACCCACGCCGCCTTTTTGGTTTGCAACTGCAATAGTTTTCATATTCCGCTCCTTTACCGTTCCATGCTGATAAGTCTACGAGCCGCCAGCAGATAATCGTTATAGTCCTTGCCGATGGCCGGCGGCGCGTCCTGTACGATATATCCGCGTTCTGCCAGCCGTTTCGCAACAGTTTTTGTGAAGTTCCGTCCGGGGTCATCACGGTCAAAGCAAAGCGACACGCGCTTTACTTCGGGATGCTGCTGCAAAAAGTAGTCAATCGGCTGATGGTTCAACCCGCCCAGCGCCAAGTAGTGGACACTGCGCCACGGGGAATCATGTTTGTACTGCCGCAGTGTTGCGCCGGACATGGCATCAATGGGGGCTTCGTAGATCTCTACGGTATCGCAGTTTTCCGATTCCGCGGGAATCAGAAAGCCATACTGTTTTTGGCTGCCCGCGACATCTCCGCGAAAGCTGCCTTGACAGCCCCGCTGAAAAGCAGAGCGCGGTACGCCGTTTTCATCTTTGCCCACAAAAACGCAGTTGCGGTAGTTGCCGCGCGTAGTTTGGTATAGGATTCCACTACCCACACAGTAGCGCAGCACTTTCGGGCTGATGCCACGGTGCATCAGATAGGCCGTTGCAGCTTCGGTGTTCCTGTCCGCAGGCGGCAGCACAAAGGGGCGGGATGTCTGCTGCTGCACAGGTGCTGCCTTAGCCGTCTGAACAGAGACCGGCATCGGTGTCATTTCGTTCAGCAACCGTACCGCTGAGACAAAATCCATGCCCTCGACCTTTACCAGATAGTCGAGTGCATTGTTGCCACCCTTGCTCTGCGAAAACCAGTGAAACAGCCCATTTGCGGGCGTGATAACAAGGCTGCTGTGCGTCTTGGTGCAATACTCCTTGTCCGTTTTGCGAACCAGTTCGCCGGGGTGATAGGTTTGAAGATACTGCATCACGCTGATACGCCGCGCAGCTTCGATATTTTTCTGATATTTGCCCATGATGACCTCCGATTTTTGAAATAAAAAAAGCACCTTGCCTGTGGACAGGTAAGATGTTTATAAGAACCGATATTCTCTTTTTCAGTTGGCTGTTTCTTCAGCCAGCTGGAGAGGGGGTGTGGGGGAGAGGAACACTGGGTCGGTATTCTACTAAAATGGTACACTTCCCCCTTGTTGGCGATATTGACATTCTAAAATGAACGATTTATAATGAGAAAAACGGTGGGGCATAAAAGCCTCGAATCCACAGTAGCTTTTTTCATCGCCAAAATCGCACCAAATGAGCCTTTTTTGGCGATTCTCGTCGCCAGCTTTTTTTCTGGCGACGAACCTGGCGATTTAGTCTGATTTTCACTACGAAATCGGACTAAAAACTCCGTCATAATAACTAATGCCTCTTGTTCGTGCACCGATGCTATTTGTCACTGTTGCACAAGAAAAACGGGATTTTAAGATTTTCGTGATTCTCATAACCGCTTGAGTGGGGGTTCGAATCCCTCACGGCCAACCAAAAAAAGAACGCAGACGCGCTGTTTTTGCAAAATAGCGTGGCTGCGATTCTTTATTTTTCGTACAATTCACTGCTCGACTGTTTGTGATAGACCTGCGTATAAATTACCAGTGTGGTGCTGGGCGTGGCCCGTTTCAGCGGCCAATGTGGCAGCATCAATGCCGCGGGCAGGGTCCTCTTTCGTGGTCGTTAGGTGGCGGCCTTTGTCCACGATGCGCAGGGGCTTGTCCACCTGCTTCGACAGCGCTTTGAGCGCATGGCATCAAGCCGTTGGTGCCGATGGCGGGAAGCGGTCGTCCCCTGAAACAGAAAAAGTATCGGAATTGCCATCAGACCTCTGTGTGCCTTGAGCACGGCAGGGGTCTGTTTTTTTGTGTGCAGAAGCTTTCCTGAGAGAAAAAAGCGTGGTATACTGAATGCAGCAACGCAGAGGCTGTAAGAGATAAAATTCGTTCTTAAAACCGCGTTCATTCGTTATGTAAAGCAATTTTGACACTTGAAATTCCTTCGTGTAAAAGCAATTTGATAGACAATAGAGGTGCAATGTGGCAAGATGTTCCCGAAAGGAGGACTGCGAATATGGAGATCGGGAAAAAGCTGAAGGATGCTCGTATGAAATCCGGATTTACGCAAGAAACCGTTGCTGAAAAGATCAATGTGTCCAGACAGACAATTTCAAATTGGGAAAACGAAAAATCTTATCCGGATATTATCAGCGTCATTACGTTAAGCGACCTTTATTCCATAAGCCTTGATGATTTATTAAAGGGAGATCGGGAAATGATGGAGCATCTGGAAGAATGTACAAATGTTGTAAAAAGCACGCAGAAATTGATAGGCGCTATTATACTTAATGCGGTTACAGTGATTCTGTTGATTACTTTAAGCATGCTTTTGCCAGACAAGAGCTATTATTTGCTTGTGGTATTCTGTCTGGCTATTATGAGCTCGTCTGTGCTGCTGTATCAAATTATCAAACGGATTTAAGGAGAAATGGATGATAGAGTGGAATATTGTTTTGGCTGTGATATTTGTTGCAGTCGCAGTTGTTGGCGGGGCAGAAACCGTTTATCAGATCTACAAGCTAACGGCGCTTGATGCTGCTGCGCGTGGACTGGAACATCCGAAGCTGTGGGGGTTGCTTGCAGCCAACGGAAACAATTCAAGCGGGTTGCTGTTATATCTGATGCAAAGAAGAAATTATCCGCTGAAAGCTATAGACGGTGAACGATTACAGCTTATGGAAAAAAGAAAAAAATCCGCCGGAATAGGTCTGGCGTTTATGGCGGTGGGTGCCATTGGATTTGTTTTGTGCTTTGGCGTGTTGACCACTTGATAGTGTTATAAGTAGTTGAGCAAGACTCATTCCGGCTTGCGGAGGGAACACCACAATGATACTATGCTTTTCAGGGACCGGAAACAGCCGCTATATCGCCGAGCGCATTGCAGTGGCGCTGCAGGACGAAATAGTGGATTTGAATGCAAAAATCAAGGCGGCGGACTATGCGCCGATACAGGCGGGGGAAGATATTGTCCTCGTCACACCTACCTATGCGTGGCGCATCCCGCAAATCGTGGCTGCGTGGCTTACAAGAACGGAGCTGCTTTCGGCCAAGCGCATCTGGTTTGTGATGGATTGCGGCAGCGAGATCGGCAATGCCGCAAAATTCAATCGCATCCTTGCCGAAGAAAAGCGCCTGCAATATAGGGGTACGGCACAGATCGTCATGCCGGAAAATTATATCGCCATGTTCAAGGCCCCGGAGAGGGAAGAGGCCGAAAGCATCGTGAGGGCAGCCGAGCCTGCTATCGCAGACGCCATTGCCTGCCTGAAAGCAAAGAAGCCTTTCCCGGCACCGCGAAGCAACCTCTATGACCGGTTTATGAGCAGCGCAGTAAATCCGATTTTTTATCGGCTTTTTGTGAAAGCCGCTGCGTTTCAGGTGCGTGATGCCTGCATCGGCTGCGGACAATGCGCCGACCGTTGCCCGCTGAACAACATTACCATCAGGGCCGGAAGGCCGGTGTGGGGAAACGAATGTACCCACTGTATGGCATGTATCTGCTATTGCCCGACCAAAGCGATTGAATACGGGAAAAAGAGTGTTGGAAAACCGCGCTACCATTTTGAGCAGTTGGGCAGCCGATAAGGAATGAGTGGGGGAGAGTATTATGGTAAAGCATAGAGAAATTGAGCCTTCTGATGATGCAAGAGTCGCCGAGATCGCCCGCTATAATTTGAAGAAGTTCCATCTGGATCTTCCGGGGACAGTGTACTTCGACCCGGAGCTGGACCACCTGAGTACCTTTTACAGCGAGAAGCCCGATAAGCGCCGGTACTTTGTCGCACTTGACAAGGACGGCCGGGTTATTGGCGGTGCGGGGTTTGCGGAATTTGAAGGACTGGACGATTGTGCAGAACTCCAAAAGCTCTATCTGGTGGATTCTGTCAAAGGGAAAGGCTACGGAAAAGATCTGGTACGGCTCGTTGAGGAGGGCGCAAAAGCGGCAGGGTACAAGAGCTTGTATCTGGAAACGCATACAAACTTTGCCGTAGCCCTGCAGCTGTATGAGAAGATGGGATTTCAGCAGATCGAGAAGCTGTGTGTGACCCAGCACAGCATGATGAATCGATTTTATTTGAAGAAGCTGTAATGAGATTGCAAACATACGGCGCTGGAATATATGCAAACCGGGCCGGGAATCCCGGTGCAGTGAAACAAGCTTTGGGGCTTGTATACTATTCAGTCTGTTTCCTGAGGAGGGCCGCTTCGGCGGCCCTCCCTTTTTTGTAAATGCGCCTGCTTACCCGCCTGTGCCCGGATGCTGCGGCAAAAGGGGACGGCAGGGCAGGAAAAAGAATGGAATTTTCACAAAGAATCAAGTTGTTTTGGGGATGGAACAGCCCCGGACGGCGGCGTATAATGCAGATACATCAAGTGAAAAGCACTGTCATTTTGCAAAGAAGGAGAACACTATGCAGACTTGTACACTGGCGGTCGACATCGGCGCATCCAGCGGGCGGCACATTGTCGGCACCGTGCAGGACGGCAGGATCGTCCTGCAGGAGGTCTACCGATTTGAGAACGGCGTCCGGCGCAAGGACGGCCACCTCTGCTGGGACATCGACACGCTGGCCAGGGAGGTCATCAACGGCCTGCGCGCCGCCCACGATGCCGGGTTTGCCCCCGCAACCATCGGCATTGACACCTGGGCGGTGGATTTCGTTCTGCTGGACGAGGCGGGGCAGCGCATCGGCGATGCCGTGGCCTACCGCGATGAGCGCACCGAGGGCATCCGCGAGGCGCTTGAAAAGGAGTACGGCCTGACCTTTGCCGAGCATTATGCCCGCACCGGCATCCAGTACCAGCCATTCAATACGGTCTACCAGCTTATGGCCCTCAAGAAGGAACACCAGGAGCAGCTGGCCGCCGCCAAAATGTTTTTGATGGTGCCGGACTACCTCAACTACCTGCTCTGCGGCGTAGCCGCCAATGAGTATACCAACGCCAGCACAACGGCACTGGTCGGCGCAGACAGCAAAGACTGGGACGATGCGCTGCTGCAAAGGCTTGGCCTGCCGCGCGGTATCTTCCAGCCTATCAAAACGGCGGGCACTGTGCTGGGGCATCTGACCCCGGCAGTGCAGGCAGAGGTCGGCTTTGATGCCGAGGTCATCCTGCCTGCGACCCATGACACCGGCTCGGCCTTTCTGGCGGTGCCGGCGCGGGACGAGTTCGCCGCCTACCTCTCCAGCGGCACATGGAGCCTGCTCGGCGTCGAAAACCCGCGCGCCATCACCAACCCCGAGAGCTGCGCCGCCAACTTTACAAACGAGGGCGGCTACGAGTACCGCTACCGCTATCTCAAGAACATCATGGGCCTGTGGATGATCCAGTCCATCCGCCGCGAACTGGGCGAGCAGACCGGCACACGGCCCAGTTTCCCGGAACTGATCGCCGCCGCCAAGGGGGCGGCAGACTTCCCCAGCTGTGTCGATCCGGACGACAACCGCTTTTTGGCGCCGAAGTCGATGATCGAGGAGGTCAAGGCCGCCTGTGCAGACACGCAGCAGCAGGTCCCCGCCACCACCGGTGAGGTTATGCAGTGCGTCTACAACTCCCTGACGCAGGATTACCGCCGCGCGGTGGAAAAGCTGCAGACGCTGACCGGCAAGACCTACACCAGCCTGAACATTGTGGGCGGCGGCAGTCAGGATGCCTACCTCAACCAGCAGACCGCCAACGCGACCGGCCTGCCCGTCTTTGCCGGCCCAACTGAGGGCACGGCGCTGGGCAACCTGATGGTGCAGTTTATCCACGCGGGCGTATTCAAGGATTTGGCCGAGGCCCGCGCCGCTATCAAGCACAGCTTTGAAATTAAGGAATATCAGCCGCAGTAAACGGCCCGGCGGGGTGGGGGCACCCCGCCCTACTTACCCGCAAACGATCTTTTGTCTTACACGACAGGGCCGGACATGCCCGGCCCCTACCCAATACAACAAATTCATATACAGGAGGTCCACCATGTTAGTTGAAACCAAGGCCCGCGTTGGCGTGTTTGCTATTGCGCTGGGCGCTTATCTGCCGCAGTTCCCCACGCTGGTGCCGGAGTTTGAGGGCCAGTACGCCGCCTTCAAAAAGACGCTGCCCGACACCGTTGAGATCGTTGACGGCGGCATCGTCACGACCAAGGAGCAGTCGATGGCTGCGGGCGACAAGTTCCGCGCTGCCGATGTTGATCTGGTCATCCTGCAGCTGCTGACCTACGCTACCTCTTATAATATGCTGCCGGCAGTGCGCGATCTGGATGTGCCGGTCGTGCTGGTCAATGTCCAGAAGAAGAAAGCGCCCGACTACGCCAACACCGACATCCCGACATGGCTGGGTGAGCTGTACGCCTGCGGTGCCGTCGGCGAGATGGTCGCGGATCTGGAGCGCGCCGGCAAGCGCCATGCCGTTATCACCGGCGTGGTCGAGGGCGGTGACCCCACCGTGCAGGCTGAGATTGAAGATTGGTGCCGTGCCGCTCAGGTGCGCCGCCGCTTCCGCGATACAAACCTCGCCCAGATCGGCCGCCCCTACCCCGGCATGATGGATCTGTACATTGACGAGACGAACCTGTACAACCGCATGTGGCTCTACACCAAGCAGTTCGACTGGGAGAAGATGTGGGCCATTGCCGACAACATCACCGATGAAAACGCCATCCGCGCCAAGGCACAGGATATTCTGGACACCTTTGACATCGAGGGCGGCGGCACCATCGAGAAGGTCTGGGATATGGCCCGCTATGTGGTCGCGTTTGAGCAGTGGGTCAAGGACGAGAAGATCGCCTTTGTGGCCAGCCACTATGACGGCTTTGCGCAGGGCAAGGCGGGCGTGCTGGATTCGATGCTGATCCCCGCATTCTCGATGCTGATCAAGCAGGGCGTTGCCTGTGCAGTCGAGGGCGACATCAAGGTGTCGATGGCTATGTCCATCCTCAAGACGATCTCCGGCTGCGGCCAGCTGAGCGAGATGTACTCCATTGACTTCAACGAGGATATCTGCATCATCGGTCACTCCGGCTCCGGCGATGCCGACATCTCTCAGGCCAAGAAGCCGACCATGAAGATCGTGCCGGTGTTCCACGGCAAGACCGGCGGCGGCTATCTGACCCAGTTCTACCCGCCGGTTGGCGATGTGACCTACCTCGGCATCACGCAGGACAAGGACGGTCACTTCAAGTTTGTCGTGGCCGAGGGCGTCAACGAGCCGGGCCCCATCTTCACCTTTGGCGATACCAACATGCGCACCCGGTTCAGCTGCGGCGCACGCGAGTTCTGCAACCGCTGGAGCGAGGCCGGCCCCACCCACCACATGGCCGCCGCCCCGGGCCGTCATATCGACACGATCCTGAAGGTCGCAAAGATCTTCAATGTGCCGGTGGATATTGTTACGCGCTGATTTCAGGATGCCTTCCCCCACGGGGGAAGGTGGCCGAGGCCCCGCCCGAGGCCGGATGAGGGGCGGCCTTGCGGCAATTGCCCGGTAACGGGCTGCTGTCGGTAGCTTTGCCCTCATCAGTCAGTGGTCGGGGCCACTGACAGCTTCCCCCGGAGGGGGAAGCCAACACAACGATATAAAGGAGCAAAAAACTATGTCTACAATTTACGAGATCCCCTGCGTCAAGGGCTTTATCCGCATGTGCAACGATGGCTGGCTGCAGGGCTGGCATGAGCGCAACGGCGGCAACCTGACCTACCGCATGACGGCGGAGGAGGTCGCTGCCTGCCGCCCCTACTTCGACGCCGAGCCGCGCGAGTGGGTCAACATGGGTGTTCAGGCCGATAACCTTGCAGGGGAGTACTTCATCACGACCGGCTCCGGCAAGTTCTTCCGCAATGTCGAGCCCGATCCCATCCACAGCATCGGCATCGTGGAGATCAACGACAAGGGCGACAGCTGGCGCATTGTCTGGGGTCTGGCCGAGGGTGCCCGCCCGACCTCTGAGTTCCCGAGCCACTTCATGAACCACAGCGTCCGCAAGGCGGCCACCAACGGTGCCAACCGTGTGATCTACCACTGCCACGCCACCAATGTCATTGCGCTGACCTATATCCTGCCGCTGACCGACCGCGACTTTACCCGCGCGCTGTGGCAGAGCGCTACCGAGTGCCCCGTTGTCTTCCCCGAGGGCGTCGGCGTCTGCCCGTGGATGGTGCCGGGCGGCGCGGACATTGCCATGGCCACCTCCGAGAAGATGAAGACCTATCAGGCTGCCGTCTGGGCGCAGCACGGTCTGTTTGCCTCCGGCCCGGACTTTGACATCACCTTCGGTCTGGCGCACACCATCGAAAAGAGCGCCGAGATCTATGTCAAGGTGCTGTCGATGGGCGGCGGCCTGATCCGCCAGACCATCACCGATGATGATCTGCGCGCCATCGCCCGCGACTTCGGCGTCACCCTGAACGAGAACTTCCTCGACTAAGCAATTCCGCAATAGACAAACAACTCCCCTGTCCGCAGCAGTGCGGGCGGGGGAGCTGTTTATCTATGCGGGGCGTGCCGGGCATTATTGGCCTACAAGCGCCCAGTGCTTGTCATTGTGGTTCAGCACCTCGCAGCCGGTCTCGGTCACAAGGACGAGATCCTCAATGCGGACGCCGAATTCACCGGGCAGGTAGATGCCCGGCTCAATGGAAAAGATCATGCCGGGCTTGGCAACGGCCGTGTTGGCGCTGCTTACATCGCCCTTTTCGTGGTCGGTCTGGCCGATGAAATGGCCCAGCCGGTGGTTGAAGTATTCACCATAGCCGGCCGCCGTGATCAGGCTGCGGGCGGCAGCGTCAAGGTCGCAGAGCCGCACGCCGGGCTTGATAAGGGCCTCGGCGGCCTCGTTGGCGCGGCGCACAAGGTCATGCACGGCGGCCTGCTTCTCCGTGGGCTGCCCGCAGAACCATGTGCGGGTCATATCGCTGCAGTAGCGGTCCTTGATGCAGCCCATGTCGAACAGCACACAATCGCCGGGCTTCAGCACCGTGTCATCCGGCTCGTGGTGGGGGTCGGCGGCATTGGCACCGAAGGAGACGATCGTGGTAAAGCTCGGCCCCTCGCAGCCGTGGGCGCGGTACTGGCTGTCGATGAAGGAGGCAACCTCGCGCTCGGTCATGCCGGCCTTTACATACTGTTTGGCAGCCTCGTTCACGGCGTCATTGATGCGGGAGGCGGTGCGCATCAGCGCCTGCTCCTCGGCGTCCTTGCAGGCGCGGCAGTCATCCACGCAGTCGCTGGACAGCACGACCCGCATACCGGGGTGTGCCTCCATCAGCGGGATCAGAAACCGCGCCGGCCACTCCTTGTCGATGCCCAGCGGGGCAGCGGGGTCCACCACGGCGGCGATCTGTGCCACCGGGGCATCGGTGTCGGTATGCCAGATGGCCCGGCAGGGAACCTCCGGCAGATGGAACAGCCGGTTCAAAAACAGCACCGGCTCGCCGTCCACCGGCAGATAAAGTGCCAGCAGCCGCTCATAGGGGTCAACGGAGACCCCGGTCAGGTACCAGATGCTCTTCGGGTCGCAGACGATCATCTGGGTCAGCCCCGCTGCGCGCAGGGCGGTGCGCACACGGTCAATGCGTTCGGTTTTCATGAAAAATGCCTTCTTTCCCAAAACCCAAAATCTTCAAAGCGCAGTCACTCGGCCCCGGCGGGCTTCATCGCACTTTTGCGGTACTGCTGGGGGCTTTGCCCCACCATGGCGGCAAAGCGGGTCGAAAAATTGCTCTCGTCCCCAAAGCCGACCTGATGCGCGATCTCGCTGATGGAAAAATCCGTCAGCACCAGCAGCTCCTTGGCGCGGGTGATGCGTGTGGACAACAAAAAATTATAGGGCGTTGTGCCCATATACTGGCGGAACAGCCGCAAAAACCAGCTTTTGCTCACCGGCGTCTGGGCCAGCAGCCGGTCAAGCGAGAGCGGCTCGGCGTAGTGCTGGCGGATAAACTCTGCCGCATGCTCAATCAGGGTGCGGTTGGAGCGGCTCTCGTCCCCGGCCAGCAGCTGGCGCGCCATCAGCGCCAGCATCCTGTGCAGCAGCAGCCCGGTCTCGATCTGGGCGGCGGTGGTGCCATGCTCCCACTCGCTGGTCAGCGATTCAAACAGCGGCTGCATCTCCAGCCGGCTGACCGGCACGGCGGAAAGCCGCCCCTGCGGCAGCAACACCTCGGCGAGGTTGGCAACGCCCGCGCCGTCCAGATGCACCCAGTAGTGGTGCCAGTGGTCCTGCCCGGGGGCCGTGCAGTAGCTTTGCGGGGTGCGGCAGTTCAGCAGCAGGGCGCTGCCCGCAGGCAGCTCGATGCGCTGGTCATTCTGCTCGATCAGACCGCTGCCGGACAGGGTGTAAAACAGGATATAGCTATCCTTGTCGGTGCGGGCTGTGGCAAAGTGGGCGCGGCCGTAAAAGTTGCCGGCCTCGGTGCAGTAAAAGGGCTGCGCCATGGCAGCGGCGCCGGGGGTGGCCCGCAGCCAGACGCTGCGCTCCTCCACGTCCATGTTACAAGTCAGCATAGGCTCTTCCTCCTACCCTTATGATACAACAAAGCGCGTGTTTGTCAAGGTAAAGTGGTGCGGCAGCGGGGTATTCTATTGTGCGCTTTATTACAACACCCCGCTGCAAAATCCTGCCTGCGCCACCATATCTGGTGCGCTGTGCCGCAGCAAAACGCAAGGCAACGCCAAAAATCCTGTCTGTATGCAGGTTTTGGTGTTATGCACGGCACAATTCCAGCCGCGCCGCTGCAAATATTTGAACAAAAATCCAGTGTTTTTGGCTCTGGGGCCTGTTTTTTTTCACCGGGTCTGCTATAATGAAGGCAAAAGCCAACAAGGAGCGATCAGAATGCTGGAAAAACTCAAGCAGCAGGTCTATGAGGCCAATATGGAGCTGCCCCGCCGCGGGCTTGTCACCTACACATGGGGCAATGTGTCGGGCGTCGACCGGGAGCGCGGCCTTTTCGTCATCAAGCCGTCCGGTGTCGCGTATGACGCGCTGACGCCGGAGCAGCTCGTCGTCATGGATCTGGACGGCAACAAGGTCGAGGGAGACCTCAACCCCAGCAGCGATACAAAGACCCATCTTGCGCTGTACCGGGCATTTCCGGCGCTGGGCGGCATCGTCCACACCCATTCCACCCATGCGGTGGCGTTTGCGCAGGCCCGGCGGGATCTGCCCGCCTTCGGCACGACCCACGCGGACTACTTTTACGGCCCGGTGCCCTGCACCCGGGAGCTGACCCCCGCAGAGATCGAGGAGGACTACGAGCTGAACACCGGCAAGGTCATCATCGAGACGTTTACAGAACGCGGTATCGACCCGGTACACGTGCCCGGCGTGCTCTGCGCCAGCCATGGGCCGTTCACCTGGGGCAAGGATGCGGCGCAGGCGGTGTATCACGCCGTGGTGCTGGAGGAGGTTGCCCGCATGGCGCTCTACACCGTGCAGATCAATCCTGCCGCCGCGTCCGCGCCGCAGCATATTCAGGATAAGCATTACCTGCGCAAGCACGGCCCCAACGCCTATTATGGGCAGAAATAAAAAATGGGGAACAAACCTATGAATCCGCAAAAAAAGAAGAAAGAAACACTGCGCTTTATTAAGTTTTTGCTGTTCTCCGCCAGCGCGGGGCTGATTGAGTTTGGCAGCTTTTCGCTGCTGAGCGCCTGCACGCCCTGGCCGTACTGGCCCTGCTACCTGATCGCGCTGACGCTGTCTGTGCTTTGGAATTTCACCTTCAACCGTCGCTTTACCTTCCAATCCGCTGCCAACGTGCCCGTGGCCATGCTCAAGGTGCTGGCCTATTACGCGGTGTTTACGCCGCTGTCCACATGGCTGGGGCACTGGCTCAGCGATACGCTGGCTTGGAATGAATACCTGGTGACGCTGCTGAACATGCTGCTCAACTTTGCCACCGAGTATCCGTATCAAAAATTCGTGGTGTTCGCGGGATCTATCGATAGCAAAAAATAAAGCGTTGTTGCCGTATTTTTGCGCTATTTCCCCATTTTTGCGGGGTTGTGAAAAGCGTAAAAACGTGGTAAAATAAAAACATGAAAAAAACAAGCGGAACCCTGCTGCTGTTGCTGACCGCGCTGATTTGGGGCACGGCGTTTGTCGCTCAGCGGACAGGCATGGATCACCTGGGCCCCATTGCCTTCCAGTCCATTCGCGCGCTGCTGGGCTTTTTGTCGCTGCTGCCGCTGATGCTATTGCGCAAGCGCGCGGGCAAAAGCGGCCCCATGCCTACTGTGAAGGCCAGCCTGTCCTGCGGCGCGGTGCTGGCGGTGGCTTCCACCGTGCAGCAGATCGGCCTGCAGTACACCACGGCCAGCAAGGCGGGCTTTATCAGCTCGCTCTATGTGGTGCTGGTTCCCTTGATCGGCTTGCTGCTGGGCCGCAAGCCCGAAAAGGGCGTGTGGATCGGCGTCCCGCTGTCGGTGCTGGGCATGTACCTGATAGCTTCGGTATCCGGTGAGGGCTTTTCACTGGGCCGGGGCGATTGGCTGATGCTGGCCAGCGCGCTGCTGTTTGCCTGCCACATTGTGGTGGTAGGGCACTTTGCGCCCCAGGCGGATGGCGTTGCGCTCAGCTGCGCGCAGTTCTTTGTGGCGGGTCTGATGACGCTGCCCATTGCGTTCCTGACTGAGCACATTCCTCTTGCGGGCATTTGGGAGGCCAAGTGGGCGCTGCTGTATGCAGGCGTGCTTAGCTGCGGCGTGGCCTATACATTGCAGATTGTAGGACAGAAGGATACCCCGCCTGCCATTGCCTCGCTGACGATGAGCCTGGAATCTGTCTTTTCCGCCATTGCCGGGGCCGCCCGCCCTTGGCTGGAGGGAAAAACGGTGGATCTGGTCCCCCGCTCCTCCCGCTTTGGACAGGACGCCGCTGTGATGATTGCGCAGCTGCCCATCGGCAGGCAGAAAAAGGCCGCCTGATCAGGAAAAAGATAGTATAGAGAAAACGATAGAACAAAACAAAAAGCTGCTTTCCGATGCCGGAAGGTGGCTTTTTCAGTATTTGGGCATCCATTCAGAATATGTTACATGCGCAGATTGACTGATTTTTTTGACAATTCTACTTTATAAACGCAGGGAAAACCCGTATAATGAAATTTTCCGGCAGGCTTCCTGCCG
>OLOV01001215.1_pt1 | contig 20723 bp, 14 predicted proteins | sample 1672931 | NCBI WGS metagenome assembly OLOV01 (sample SAMEA3136738, study PRJEB25190) | human gut metagenome | biome: human gut; feature: human-associated habitat; material: faeces | place: Austria | collected 2013
TTTGAAGTCGTTGCTCACCGTGCGATACATCACAACTTCCTTGTATTTCAAACCTTTCGCATCAAGAAGCGTCTTGATATGGTCTTCGTGCACATCACTAACCGGAATGAGATATTTTTCAGCCTTGTGCTTCATCATTACAGCCACAAGTTCGGGAAGTTTACCGGTCGTTCCGAAGAAAACCTTGCGTTTGCGATACACGACATACTTTTGTATGTATAAAGAAACGGTTTCGGAAATTCCGAAATACTTCATGTCCTCGGGAATGGTGAGACGTTGTTCGCGTGCTATTCGGAAAAAATTGTCCACCGCAGTACGTGAAGTGAAAACAATAGCAGTGTAATCGAGAATGTTTACCTTTTCTTTGCGAAAATCTTTTGCGCTGACACCCTCAACCTTGATAAAAGGTCTAAAAACGAGTTCTACTCCGTACTTTTGCGCAATATTGAAATAAGGTGATTTCTCAGAGCTTGGCTGAGGTTGGGACACCAAAATTTTTTTGATCATTTCTTTAGATGTTCACTATCAAAATTTCGTTGAAATATACTAATGCTCTCCATAGCAGAAGCACCGGTATTAATTCCAGGGTGCAAAAGTACAAAATTAAATGGATACCGCTGAATCGGTATACAAAAAAGATTTGTCTGCACTTTATCAATTGCAAAAGTTTGAAAGTTCCGACTAACAAAACAACCGTTATTCCGAGAAGTCTGAATGACAAATCGAAATAAACAACAAGCAAAGCAAGGGCAAAAAGCGACAGTCCCAGAAGTGTAACCATGAGCAGATAGGAATCGAGCCACTTGCGGTTTTGCACACGGTCAAAGAACACCCAGTTCACCATCTTGTAAGCCGCAATCTTTATTACGAAATAAGCAAAACATATTGCCGTGTCCATGCCGAGCAATATGTAGGGCGAAACCTGGTTGAAAACTTCCGTGAGATTAAGCTGCGTGTAGTCGAAAAACAGAATGGCAAGCGTGAAACAGGTTTGCAGAATGAGAAAAATGTGTCCGCGCACCTCGGGATTGGCACTCATGGACGAATCTCCGCCGTCAACATGAAAGTAGAAGAAGTTTTTTATCCTTTCGCAACAGGCTCGGTAGAATTCCTCGGCAAGAATATCTCGAGCGTTGCACCGCATAAGATAGTCAAGGAGGGCCTTGCACATGTTCCCGAGGGCAGACGCATTTTCCTTCAGATGACCGTCGAGGAGAATCTCGACATGGGCGCATTCACCCAGGGCGGCAAGAATGTTGACGAGGATATGGCGAGGGTCTATGAGCAGTTCCCGAGGCTCAAGGAGCGCCGCAAGCAGATAGCGGGCACTCTCTCCGGCGGCGAGCAGCAGATGCTCGCAATGGGCAGAGCTTTGATGAGCCGCCCGAAGCTGCTTATGCTCGATGAGCCCTCAATGGGTCTTGCTCCCATCCTCGTGGAGCAGATATTCGATATAATCAAACTCCTGCACAAGGAAGGAACCACCATTTTGCTCGTTGAGCAGAATGCACAGATGGCGCTCTCCGTTGCCGACAGAGCCTATGTCCTCGAGACGGGCAAGATAACTCTCAGCGGCACGGGTGAGGAGCTTATCCGCAGCGATGAGATAAGGCGCGCTTATCTCGGCGGCTGATCCGCTGTGTTACAAAAAATCAAATTTGTCTATCGTCAAATTAAACAAAACATAATTTTTTAAAAGATACGCATTTGGGCTAACATCCGAATTATACCCATATGCCTAAAAACTATGTTCAAAATTGTTGACGAAGCAAAGTTTTATGATATAATATGTAATGTGTTATCTAAGTAAACAGTGTGGGAGATATATAACTATGTATGTTAAAGATGTAACCGTGCAGAATCAGGTAGGCCTTCACGCCCGCCCTGCCACCTTCTTTATCCAGAAGGCAAATGAATTCAAATCATCCATTTGGGTCGAGAAGGAGGAGCGCAGAGTCAGCGCTAAGAGTCTTCTCGGTGTACTTTCGCTCGGCATCATGGGCGGCACCACTATCCGCATCATTGCGGGCGGCCCCGATGAGGAGCAGGCTGTCGATGAGCTTGTAAAGCTCGTTGAGTCAGGCTTCGCTGAGTAATTTCACATTCAAAAGGCTGCGGCTTTTCGGCTGCGGCCTTTTTTGTTTTTTAAAGCGTAAATTTCAGTTCGAATTCGACCGATCATCATTTTTCTTATAGCATTTGCACAAATAACACTGCGAAATTTTGTTGATTTCGCGGTGTTATTTTTTTGTGCCATTTTAGACTGTATAGTCAGAAGCACCCTAAAGGTAATTCTAAGAAACACATAGTCGAAAGGATGAGCAAAATGAAGTTTATCGCCGTATTAGCGCTGACATTGTCGATGGTTTTGGTTTTCGCCTCATGCAAGCCGCAGCCGCCTGCGGTGATAAGCTCGGGCAAAACCTTTGAGCTGGCGACGGATAAGGACGGCAACGCGCTCTATGACAGCAGCGGCAAGCCGATCGCCGTCATCAGGGAGGGGGACGAGGAGCGCACCGAGCCGCTCAGCGAAAAATACCTGATAGTCAGCGACGACAAGATAATGGCCCCCGCCTATGAGCTGGAGGTGCCAGAGGATTTCGATATCAAGGCGAGCAATGCAGACCCGCTGCTTGAGAATAAACTGTGCAGATAAATATAATGGACAAGACCGACACGGCGGGCGATTTTGACGAATACATAGTCAAGACAGCCGCTTATATGGCCTCGATAAGCAGCGAAGCGGGCGAGCTTGAGGATGTGACCGTTGCGGGGCTGCCGATGCAGCGCATGGGGCTTAAGACTGCGGACGACAGCGGAGAGGCGCTCGATGTCTATTGCTACTTTGCCCGTGTGAACGGCAGGGCGCTGATGATAACCGTGACCTCAAAGAACGGCGGAGTCGGCGGCGCAGCCGAGGCGGACGAGCTTGTGGCAAAGATGGATTTCACAAAATAAAAGCTGACAAGGTCATTACGTTAACGTATGAACACTATAAAAAATCAAGGGCGGTGATTCCCATGCGCATCAATACTTCGTGGGCGGGTATTGCGATATATGTTCATTCGGGCTGAGCTGTATTGTCCGCCTGCGTTGACTTCACAAGTGTATCCCGAGGACGTTTAACAAACAGGATGTTAAAAGAAAGGAGCACTATACAATGAAGCTCAACAAACTTCTGCGCTTTATCAGCGTAATTATGGCCGCAGCAATACTTGCGGGCACCCTATCCGTCGGTGCGGCAGCGCTGCACCATCCGTATCTCGACTCCGACTTGCAGTCCAACTACAATTCGATCGACCAAGTCACCTTGACCGCCGATCAGCAGGCTTCGCTCCTGCTCGATAAGGTCGATGTCATGCTTGAGGATAAGGACATCTATATTGATATCCCCATCATCGGCGACATAGACCTGCGTTCGATAGACTCGGCGCTCTCCTCCATCTATGACCTTACGGGCAACTGGCTCTACGGCAGCCTCACTGTCGGCGACCTCACCGTCCTCAAGAGCAACCGTTCGTTCATATCCTCCGCAAGGCGTACCTCCACTAACCTGAGCGATGTCGATGTGATAGACATCGTCGTTCAGTACATTGCCGCATGTATACCCACTCTCGTCAATATCATTGACGACAGCTTCAACTGGGGCATGGTCAGAGGCTTCCTGCCTCCGAAATTCAGGGTCATAATCAGCGATGTTCCCAAATATATCAAAGAAGAAATTTGGGATGCGCTTCACCCTGTCAACTATGAGCAGTATCCCTCCAATACCACTCTTGACAGCATCGTTCAGTTCATGCTCGACAATCAGCTCGGCGGCAAGAGAGAAGCAGTTATGGGCTTCCCCGGCGTGCTGCCCGGATTTGATGTCGATCTTGAGACTGCCGACGGCTACAGGATGCTTGAGGAAGCGATATACTGCGCTCTCAACGAGTATGTAGTGCCCGTCATCAACGGCGACCTCAAAAAGGTCATCAGGGAAGCGGTCATTGCCAATTCTCAAAAGGGCGGCGATCTCGGCCAGCTCGTTAACATTGATTATGTCGTCGCCGAATATAGCTTCGACAAATCAAAGGGACTTATGGAGCAGCTCAACACCGTCCTCGGCACGGTAGTCAATCAGATGCTTACCGACGGCGCGAGCAACGCCCTTTTCACCTGGAGCTTTACCCCCGCGACGGGCGAGACCCAGGCCGACCTGCTTGAGGATAACATCTTCAGGCTTATCAAGGTCATCATCCCCCTCGGCGGCGATGAGAATTACGACCTTACAGGCAAGGGGCTCCATGACCTGCTCAACTACGTCGCCATCAGCGCCGTAGAGGAGTTCGTCAAGCATATGTCGCTCGACCCCACTCTGCGTATGGATCAGGTAGCTTACCTCGGCCTGCGCGAGCTTGCGGCAAGCGTGCTGCCCGAGAAATCATACCCCGAGCAGCCGGCAAGCGGCACACTCTATAACGACTACAGAGAAGCCATTCTCGGCATCGCAGCGGATCTCGGCATTTATTACTTCAATAATATGTTCGACTTCAATTGCGATCCCGACGCGGGTGTAGACGGCTTTGTTGACGCCTGTGCCGAATGGGGTCTCGATTTTGCAGAGGGTCTTGTCGATGTAAGCACGATAAGCCCGGACAGCACCGGCTGGGATAAGATAGATGCCGTCCTTTGGAGCATCATCCCCAAGAATTGGATCCCCTACGGCACCATGTTTGCGAATAACGGCGTCGCCGGCACCGCAAACGATCTTACCTTCAGATCGCTTATCAACTACTTCCTCGATTCGATATTCAACTGTAAATTCGAGAATTTTTACACCTTCTTTGCTCACAATTCATCGAGCACCCTCGATACCCTCACCCTCAGACAGACTTTGATAAACGTGGTTACGGGCGTTGTGAATAACGCGTTCCCGGGCACTTTGCCCACCAATATCACCTGCTTTGAGGATCTGATGGATACCGATACTCTCAAGAATATCGTTAAGAATCTTATCATTTCTATAAAGGATAAGAAGAGCGTGATCATTCCGACCGCTCTTAACATGATAACGGTATTCACCGGCGCCTCCAAGGAGCAGTCTCTCGGCAAGGCGGATATTGATATCGACGAGAGAGTTTACTGCGAAAACGGCGCCGTTCCCTCCGGCAAGAATATCCGTATAACCAATCTCTCCAAGGGCGTCAACAGAGGCTGGAGAGATCAGGCTGGCGTTCTTCATCAGGACGCAATGTATAAGATAAAGCCCATCGCTGTCACCTGCGATAATTCCGGTGTGACCCTTGCGGCTATCCCCTCGGATACCGTTATCAACGCAAACGGCTTCTATGATGTGGCTGTCTCCGGCACCGTGAGCGGCAACGGCGAGGTTCGTTTCGACCTGACCTACGATATCCTCGACGAGACGGGCACGGTCATCAACCCGACCCATCTCGTAGCCTCCGTTTACAGCTACTTCTACACTCAGAAGGGCAATTACGAGGCGACCAGCTCAGCCACCGGCGAAGCAAACAAGGTCAGCATGGACAGCTTCCCGACCTACCTCTACATGACCGATATCTATGACGCGGCGGTGTTCTCGATAATGGCGACCAATAACGGCAGCCTGCTCGGCAACGCAGCGAAGGATATACGCAGGGCGGTAGTGACCGGCACCATGCCCGCCGAGCTTTCGGCAAACAACCCCGAGAGCGGCTGCATTGTCTGCCTTGACGCGGCTTCGCTCACCGTGGACGCTTACGGCTCGGTCAACCCCTATGTGCTTGACCGTGACCCCGATAATCCGCAGCCCTACGGCATTTATGACCTCAGCATTCAGTTTGAGATCTGCGCCAAGGATGCAAGCAGCGGCACTCTCACCGAGGCGAGAGACCACAAGCTCGTGGTTTATAATGATTTCGGTCTGCCCGGCCTGCTCCGCAGAGTTATGAATGCAAACAGACAGAGCGCAGATTATCTCAACGCCTCCGCAGAATGGGCGGCGTATCAGAGCGCTCTGAGCGCAGGCTATGCGCTTGTTCACGGCAATCCCGACCATACCAAGATGTTTGCCTGCGTCAGCTCGCCCGACGGCTCCGACAACGCCTATAAGGCCGCTGCGGACGCTGTCAACGCCGCTGTTGAGGCTCTTGACGCCAAGGTGAAGCCGACCGACACCGCAAAGCTCGCAGCTCTTAAAGCAACTCTTGAGGCTCAGACCTCCCCCGAGGGCGGCTACTTCAAGGATGTTGACTATAAGCTCTATACCTATGACAGATGGAATAAGTGGAAGCGCCACGCGCGCAGACTCATCAATTCACAGAATGTCGCCGAGGGCGTGACCGCAGTGGCAATATCGGACCTCGACCTCGTCTATGCAAAGCATATGCTTGAGCTGATGTATCCCAGAATGCTCCGCAGAGCGGCCGTTAAGACTCATCTCGCAGCAGCCATCACGGCGGCAGGCGCCAAGACCGAGTCGGCATACGCCGCAGACACATGGGCAGATTACGCAGCGGCTCTCGCAACCGCAAACGCAGTCAATGCCGACACCTCCGCTGACCTTCGCCAGTCCGAGGTCAATGACGCTCGCGTATGCCTGCTCAAGGCGGAGCGTATGCTGAAGCCCCTGACCCTGACCGTGCCCGCAGGCTCCACAGCCCTCATCGACTCCCGCAGCATGTTTATCCACGGTATCACCGAGAGACTTGCTTCGCTTGACGGCTATATTGCGGCGGCGAACGGCTACACCCTTAATGTGACACACAGAAGCGGCTCATATGTCGGCACCGGCAGCTATGTCAAAGTGATGGACGACGATGAGCAGGTAGCTTTCTACACCGTTATTCTTTACGGCGACGTTAACGGCGACGGTATTATAGATGATGACGATTTTGGTATCATCAGCAACTATCTTAACGGCACCGATACCGAGCAGCTCTTTGAGGGCAGCCCGTTTGCAACGGCGGCGGACGTTGACCGTGACGGCGCTATTACGCAGGCGGATTACGCGATAATCAATGATTATCTGACGAATGGCGAACCCATAAATCAGGCTTAACATCGAGACTCCCTTCAATGACGATTGCCCCGAGCAATTGTCGGGGGCTGCCGCGCCCTTTCCAGCGGCAGCCCCACCCTCCGCGGTAAGGGATAGAGGCATAATTTATTTGCGGGCTTTATGCCCGACAAGGAAGTGAAAAAGCTAAGTGCAGGGATCGTTCCCGCCGCCGATTCGGAAAGGGGATCTGCGCAGAGGCGAATATTCCCTGCACTTCCGGGAAAGAGAATATAAAAAATCTACCGTGCATGCAGTCTTAAAGGCTGCGTGCCTGCTGTGCTTTTTACATAACGAATGATAAAAATGAATAAATTAAATCAGAAAACAATACGGCTCATGCCGTTATGCATATCCGTACTCAGATAGCTTTACGGCGCCAATCCGCTTTGAAGGGAGGTGGATGCTCTTCGCACCGGCGCCGTGGTTATAGATAATATTATATCAGGAAAGGATAAGAGAGTATGTATACGCAAAAAAGAAGCTACAAACTAAAAGCGCTTGCACTATTTTTGGCTGTTTTCACGATTCTTTCAACCATGCCCGTGGCGTTTGCCGCGACGGCTCTGACGGTAAAAAACGTTACCGTGTGGCCCACGGCGAGCGGAACGATTTATTGCGGTCAGGTCCTTGGGGAGCATATCACCCTGAGCGGGGGAGAGGTTCGGTATAACGGCACGGTAGTTGAGGGGACTTTTGCCTTTGCCGATCCGAATTCAAGACCTATCGGCAACCCGAGTATGCGTGCGACTTTGAAATTTACGCCGAATGACGAGACGCAATATAAGGGATTTACGGCAGCCAGGATCAAGGAAGTAACATATACGGTTTTGCCCGTCACGCCAGTGCTGGTCGATGAGGCCAACGATAAGCCGAGGGCCGAGGGAACCGTTGAGACAGGTACTCTGCTGTCCGCCGTGCCAATAGTCGGCGGCACGCTGATGAATCCCTATTATCCCGAAAAGACAAATAATCTGCCGAAGTGGACTTGGTCGGAGCCGACGACCGTGCTGACAAAGAGCGGCCGTTATGAGGCAAAAACAGTGGCAAACAACAGCTTTAACTCGATAACCTGCAGCGTTTATGTTGAGGTTGCCGAGCCTGCGATACCATACGCGACCATTATCGAGCAGCCGGAGATCAAGGCCTTTACTTATGCTCCGGATATGAAGTGGGGCGATGTCTCCATTGTCGGCGGCAAAGCCGATGTGCCCGGCAAATTTGAGCTGACCGACGTATGGAAGCAAAAAAAAGTAACGGCGGGCAGCTTTACGCTTGACGCGGTTTTCACGCCCGATGACCTTACCGCAAGGCAGCCTAAGGAGCTGAAGATAAGCGCGGTCGTTGAGAAGGATCGCTGCCGATTCGTCGACACGGACGGCAAAGAGATAATCCCCGAGCTGACTCTGCCTTACGGCACGGCGCTTATAGACGGCAATGTCGACGCTTTGAGAAAATTTGTCTATCCGAGTAATTCAACGCTGAATTTCTTCGACCCCAAAACGGGTAAAAAGCTCAGCTCATACAACACCAAGCCGCAGGTCGGCAGCCACGAGCTTGAGATAAATATTGTTTCATGGGATAAAAATTTCGTTGGGGGTCTCAGGAAAATCAAGCTGACTGTAATCCCTACGGTAATAACTCCGCGTTTCAAGGGAGAAGTAAACAAAAACACCGGCGAATGTAAATACAGAATAGCTGCAGACTCCGTTATTGACGCCCCGAAGGGCAGCTTTGATATTTATCTAAACGGTGAGCTTTATAAGAGCGGCATCAAATACGGCGTGGAGTTCACATTCAACGTGGGCGACGGCAGCTATGACATGAAAGCGGTCTATCGCCCCGCAGATAATGATTGTTACTCTATCGACGATATTACTGCTTCTTTCTCAGTGAAGCTGCCTAAGCGCTTCAAGGCTATCGGCGCAGACGGTGCGAATAATGCGGACGGCACCGCATTTGAGGCTATGATGAGCGAGGGCAGCACTGTGATGGTCACGGCGGCTGTCAGTGCAAAGCCCTATTATGTATTTAACGGCTGGGAGGTCGTTGAGGGCGAGGTGCCCGAGGGCACAGACCTCTCGAAGGAGAACGTTAAATTCGATATGCCGGATTGCGACGTAACCATTCAGGCGACGTGGAAATTCTCACTGAAGCTCTATCTCAAGAACCTGTTTGCCCCCATCATAACCGCCTTGAGAGCATTTTGGCTTATGCTTAAGAGCTTTTTCTCAAATATCATAGGTAAATAGGTATACCTCGCACAGACATTATATAACCGCCGATCGGACAGAGGCTATTATTAGCTCCCGACAGGCTCGGCGGCATAGGCTGCGGGGCGGGAAAGACCCCGCAGCCCCAAATTAAGAGAGAGTATAACACGGTCAACAATTAATTTGCTGTGAATATAAACAAATTCATTGAGAAATTTTTGTTTAAAAAGCAGAAATACAATTGCTGAAAATTTTAATGTAACAAATCGCGCTTTAATATCATTAATCAGCAGAGGAAGAGACTTAGCGGAGCCTTAAAACAATGATTAAGGAGCTGAAAGAAATGAGTCTGAACTTAAAGGACCCTGTGACGGAGCAATGCGAGGAGCTGTGGCATATGTATCAGCCAATCGTTCTTAAGCTCTGCGAGTACAAGCTGCAAAGCGCCCCCACCCTCATTGAGGACTGCGTTCAGGAGGTGTTTGCGGATCTGCTGGCATATTTACGCACGGGCAATAAGATAGGCAACCCCGGCGCATGGCTTACCAAGGTGGCAAGCAACAAGATCAAGGATATCTATACCTCCGAGAACAGGCGCAAGCGCATGATGGTGTCTTTTGAGTCGGCGGGGCGCTTCGGCGACGATATTCAGCTCCGTGTGAAGCATATAAACGGCAGGGATCCCGCCGTGGGGTCTATCAGGCTCGAGGAGATATTGGCTCGCTTGAGTGAGAGCGACCGACGCATATTCGTCAGCTACTATTTCAACGGAATGACATATGAAGAAATAGGTGCGGCTGAGAATACGAGCAGCGCAGCCGTGAAGCAGAAGCTCTCGCGACTGAAAATAAAGATATTGAAGCAGTTTAATGATGAGTAACAGCGTGTTGCACAAAAAAATCAGCCAAAATTCAGCAATTTGACTATGTTATTAAAAGGCGATTTTTCAGACTGTTTACACGTAAGGAGGAAGTTCAGTGAAAAGGAGAGAGAGACTTTTTACTTGTACGGACGGAAAGGAGAAGCTGGCGGCGAGACGGCTGCTCGAGGTTATGCTCGATATTGAGCTGGACAGACCCGAGGATGAGATGGACACGGAATTCATAGAGCAATGCCTTGACGCGCTGCTCAAAAAGGATAGCTCCGAGCCGCATTTGCCGGCTCCGTGCCGATCGAGCATGAAACAGGCGAGATGATCGACCGATCAGGCTGCAAAACCACCTCCGCTCCGCACAAGACCGACCGCCCCTGCTTGCGTTTTGCAAGCAGGGGCGGTCTTTGATATGGAGGGATCGAAACCGAGGTTATTTCCTGTTTATTATCTTGGCGCGCAGTCCGCGGGTCTTTTTGGCTGCTTTCTGTGCAAGCCCGACGGCTTCGTAGCCGAATTTGTTGATGATGAGGTCGGCTTCGCCCATCAGCTCCATGTAGTCGTTGCAGAAGCCCTTTTTGAATTTGAATATGCCGTGCAGGGGGTTATTCTCGTCGGGGTATCCGCCCCTGAAATCATAGTAGCGGCAGCCCTCGGCTATCGCCCAGCGGATCATCTCCCACTGCACAAGGTAATTTGGCATGACGTTCCTGTATTCGTTGGAGCTTGCGCCGTAGACATACCAAACCTTGTCGCCGCAGTGAACATCCAGAGCGCCCGCAATGGTCTTGCCCTCGTATTTGGCGAGATAGATGCGTGCGTCATCGCCGAAAGCGTTCATAATGCGCTCGAAATAAGAGGTGTCACGGGTGGCGAAACTGTCGCGCTCGCCGGTTATCAGCATCAGCTCGTGGAATTCCTCGCAGGCCTCAATGCCCTTTATCTCAACGGTGACGCCCTTCCTTGCGGCGAGGCGGGTGTTGTAGCGGGTCTTGGGGTGGAAGGAGGCCATGACCTCCTCCTCCGTCTTGCCCTCGACATTCAGGCGGAATATATAGCGAGCCTGGATGGTGTCGAAGCCCGTGCCGTGCTCCTTGAAGTTGAAGCCCATATCCTTGAGGGCGTCGATATACTCGGTGTTTGAGGCGAGGGTGTCGGTGTCTATCTTAAATGTATATGCCTTGTTCTTGATGCCGTAGTCCCTTGCCGCGCCGAGCAGCGCGCGCACGGTGTCAAGGTCGCCGAGGTCGCATACGGGGCCTCTGGGCGCATACATCATCTTGAACGGGGTCATAGGTATCTGGCGCAGTATCACGGCGCACACGCCCTTGATATTGCCGCCGTCGTCACGGCAGATGAAGCCTACCCATTCCCATTCTTTCTTGACCTTGCCCCATGCCGAGGTCTGCATCATGTGTCCCTTGGGGTGCGAGCGAACGAAGCTATCGAATTCCGCAGCGTTTTCAATTCTTACCGTTTCCATTGTTTCTCCTTTCGGTTATCAGCTCGGCGGCTCTCGCAATAAGCGCCTGCCGGTCGTTTTTTATTTTATCGTTCAGCACTTCGCCAAAAAGCTCGTCAAGCAGCTCACCCGTGAGCGGCGACGGCTCTATGCCGAGCGCTTTTATGTCGTTTCCGTTGATTTTTAAGTCCCGCAGTCTGAGGCATGAATCCTCGGCGATAATTTCGTCGAGCTTTGCCCGCCCGAGCGCTATCGCCGCCATGCCCTCGCTGAGAAAAGCGGGGTTCTGAGCCGAGATATCCGCCGCGCGGACGTCAAACAGCTCCCGTATCGTTTTTTCACCGAGCAGGCCGAGATACTTTCTGTAGGTCGCCTTGCTTATCAGCTCCGGCATGAAGTCGTGATACTCCACAAGGGTGCATACATGGTCGCGCAGCCTTGCCGAGGCCTTGAGCCGCTCAAGTGTCGCATACGCTATCTCTCGGCTTATCTTGCCGTGGGAGTGAAAATGATCTGTGCCGTTTTCGTCAGTTGTTTTGCAAAGGGGCTTGCCGCTGTCGTGAAACAGCATAGCGAGCCTTATTTCTTCATCCTCGGGAGCAGCCTCGACCGCCGCCGCCGTGTGACCCCACACGTCGTAGATGTGCCGCTCGTGATTTTGAGTGCAGTCGCGCATCGGCGCAAGCTCAGGCAGGATAAAGAAGATAACGTCGGCGTACTCAAGCAGGAATTCCTTGCCGCACACTCTCAGGGTTTTCAGCAGCTCGGAGAGTATCCGCTCGACCGAAATGTTGGCAAGCAGGCGGTAGCTCCGCCGCACGGAGTCCGCCGTTTTGCCTTCAATGTCGAAGCCGAGGGTCTGTGAGAAGCGCAGCACCCGCATTATCCGCAGGGCGTCCTCGCTGAAGCGCCTGTCCGGGTCGCCGACGCAGCGCAGCAGCCCGCTTTTGATATCCTCAATGCCGCCGTAGGGGTCGACAAAGCCCGCTTCGGGCGAATAGGCTATCGCGTTCACCGTCAGGTCGCGCCTCGCAAGGTCGTCGGCTATGCGGTCGGTGAATACCACGCTGTCGGGGTGGCGTTTGTCGGAGTAGCCGCTCTCGATGCGATAGGTCGTTATCTCAAGCGGAGTGCCGTCCATGAGCACCGTCACCGTGCCGTGCTTTATGCCCGTCTCAATGACCCGATACCCGTCAAAGGCGTCAACTGTCTGAGCCGGCAGCGCGCTCGTTGCGATATCCCAGTCCTGCGACTCAACGCCGAGCAGAGAATCCCGCACCGCGCCGCCAACGACATATGCCGTGTGACCCTTTGCACGCAGAATTTCCATCGCCTTATTGACTTTCGGTGGAATTTTTATTACCATAGTATCATTACCGTTAAGTGAGGTTAAATTATATGAATATTCAGATATTCGGCACGAATAAATGCTTCGACACCAAGAAAGCTCAGCGCTGGTTCAAGGAGCGGGGGATCAAATTCCAATTCATCGACCTTACTCAGAAAAATCTCAGCAAGGGCGAATACAACAGCGTGAAGGCCGCCGTCGGCTCCATGGAGGCACTTATCGACGAGAATTCAAAGGCGTATGAGAAGCACTTCATCAAGTATCTCGCAAGCAAAGATGCCGTCGAGGAGAAGCTGCTTGAGCACGGCGAGCTTTATAAAACGCCGATAGTCCGCAACGGCAGGCAGGCCACGGTCGGCTACTGCCCCGATATCTGGAAGACGTGGGAGTGATCAATACGCCTCGAGCCTCTCGAGGGTCGCAAAGCAGCGGGCTTTTTCGATAACTATCTTGAAATATTGCGCCCTGACCTCCTTGAAGCGGCAGATGCGGCAGTGACCCACCACTGTCTCATTCGCTATCTTTTTCCATTTGCCGCCGAGCTTCACATAAATCGAGAATTCCTCTATCTGCTGACCCGTTGCAATGTGCTCGGCAAGCAGAATTTTGTCAATATCGTATTCGTCGCCGAGGTCGAGCACCAGCTCTGCGCCGTCGGGGTCATCGCCGGAGTGCCAGTATTCGCCGGGGAAGTCGCTCAGAGCCTTTTGCCCCGAGTGCTTGTCGTCAAGGCGGCAGCTGTCCGTCACTACCGAGTCGGCGGCGAGATCCTCGTTGAAGTCGATCTCAAGCTGAGCACCGACGGAGAGCAGGGTCTCCACATCCTTCTCATGTATCTTGCCCTCGGGATTCGGCGCTATGCCGAGCAGGAGGCTCGCATTCGCACCGACCGAGCGGTAATAGACCTCCGCTATCTTTGAGAGCGGCTTCACATTGTAATCATCGTCCGGGTGATAGAACCAGCCCTTGCGAAGAGGCATATTCACCTCGGCGGGGTACCATATCAGCCTGTTGCAGGCCTTTATCGCCTTTCTGCTGCCCGGCTCGAGGGCGGCGGAATTTATTTTTTTAGGCGGCTTGCTTACGTCGGCTTGATCCGCAAGGCGGACGGTCTCAAGATCGGAGTAATAATAGGGGACTACGCTCCATTCGCTGCGCCTGCATACGCCGAGATCGTTGCCGCACCAGCGCACGTCGCAGCCGCAGCCCGCTATCACGGCGTTCGGCTGAAGCTCACGGATGAGCTTGACCCAGCCCTCCATGTCGTGGTCGCGCACGGGGTCACCGCAGCCTGTGCTGTCCAGCCACACACAGAATATATCGCCGTAATCGGTCAGCAGCTCGCGGAGCTGATTTTTGAAGAAATCATTGTATGCGCTCGTGCCGTAGGTCTCCTCGTGTCTGTCCCATATCGAGAGATAGACGCCGAATTTGATACCGAATTCACGGCAGGCGGCGGCGCACTCTGCCACCACGTCGCCTCTGCCCTGCTTCCACTTTGACGCGCTCACGCAGTGGTCGGTGTAGGCGCTCGGCCAAAGGCAGAAGCCGTCCTGATGCTTGACGGTCAGTATAAGCCCCTTGATGCCTGAGAGCTTGCAGAGCTTCGCCCATTGGCGGCAGTCAAGGGCCGTCGGCGCAAAAAGCTCGGGATCCTCGTTGCCGTTGCCCCATTCGCTGTTGGTGTAGGTGTTCATGCCGTAGCTGACAAGCGCGTTGAATCCAAGCTCCTGCCATTTAAGCTGCCGCTCGTCGGGCACGATGCCTGCGGCGTATTTGACAAAATCGGGTGTCTTTCTCATTATTCTAAGCCCTTTCATTGTAGTTGAAGTTCATGGCGGCCCATGCGTTCTCGTCAATGCCCTCGGCCATCGCGCGGCGGATCAGGGCAATCAGAGCGGGACGCTCAAAAATGTAGTTGAACAGCTCCGGGGGCAGCATCCCTCGGTCGGCGTAGGCAAACAGACGGAAACGCTCGGCGTCCTCGCCGCTCAGCCCCAGCTTCTCGGCGAGCTTCACGACGGAAGCGTCGTCGGGCGGAGAATTATTTTTCCCCTTCTCTATGTTGCTGATGTACTGAGCGGTCTTGCCCAGCTCGTCGGCCAGCTCGCCCTGCGACAATCCGACCTCCTCGCGGAGCTGCTTGAGCATGGCGCCGAACGGCGTCGGGGAATACAATTCTACCACCTCCTTAGAATCCGATATGCGGCAAAATTTGCGGGAGAAATTAAGCGCGGAGATAAATATTGCACTGCGTCGCAGTTTAATTCCGTAGTAGTCAATGTCGACGGCCGCTCCGTCGGGGTAGGATTTCTTTGCGGATTTTATGAATTCGATAAAGCCGAAATGCTTGTGGATTTTTAAGATTTCGGTTTCGCGCGGCTCGACGCCCAACGTCACTTTCGAGTACCCTCGGTGTATTGGTAGTGATGCATAAAAACAGGCGACATCATTTCAATTTCGCTGCAATATTACATATCGGCACAGACTCAAACATGACTCAAATCTATTGAAAAATAAATAAATTTATTTATTGTATAATATATCCGACTTGATAATATCATATTTGCCTTGTAAAGTCAAGGAATTTCTTCATTAGCTTTCAGTCAGGTCGGCTCCATCTGACGAGGGAGCTGCCCGTAGGGCTGAGGGAGAGACGGTCAAAATGTTAAGCAGATATTATTGGCTTTTCTTTACAATCCCTCTGGTGGAACTCCGCCGCGCCACATTCCTTTACACAATGCAGGCAGATGCGACTCCAAATTTTCGGCAAGACTTATTTGCTTCCCTTTTCTCTCCCTCCGTCACGGCTAAAGCCGCGCCACCTCTCTATTCAGAGGGAGGCGTTACCAACTGCAATTTTTCAGCGCATATTGTAGGGGACGGCGTCCTTGACGTCCCGCGAAATACACACCGCCGTCACTACAACGCAGTTTTATTTATTTTGGGAATTATATTGACATTTATCGACAAAGAGTTATAATGTAAATGCTATATGCAAATAAGCATCTGTATAGAAATTTCAGAGGTTTAGGAGGGCTTTAAAATGAGAAAAAAGGCGATGAAGCTGCTCTCGGTCATGCTTGCGATTTTCATGGCGTTTGCGGCTGTGCCGCTGAGCGGGCTTGCGGGGATCGACCTGCCGATATTCAGGGCGTCTGCGGTCGAGGAGACGGAGACCGAGATATCCGGCAAGCTCGGCACGAAGCTCACATGGTCGATAGACAAGGCGAGCAAAACGCTGACGATCAATAATAAGGGTCAGATGATAAGTTTCTCCACAACGGAAGCGCCGTGGAAGAATTACAAATCATATTTTGACGCGGTCGTTATTAATGATGGCTGCGCGAATGTAGGTGCGTGGGCATTTAACGGATGTAAAAATATTGTATCCGTGGATCTGCCGTCATCCATAAGCACTATTGATGAAAGTGCTTTTTACGGTTGTGGAATTAAGAAAATTGAAATTCCTTACGGTGTTACAAGTATTGGTTACCGTTCTTTTTTAGGTTGCAGACAGCTTACAACTATAGAGCTACCTGAAAGTGTTTGCACTATAATGGACTCTGCTTTCGAGAGTTGTTCAAGTCTTGAGCGAGTAGTTATTCCCGATAGTGTCATAAATATGGGCGACTATGCTTTTCAGGGGTGCACCGCTCTTTCCGAGGTCTCTTTGGGCAGCGGATTATCTACAATTGGATATAGCGTTTTTAAAAATTGCACAAATCTGACTACAATTAATATCCCGTCTAATTGCAAGCAAGTCGATAATTTCGCCTTTGCAGGCTGCTCCAATCTCTCGCAAGTCTACATTTACAACAAAGGCTGTTCTATAGATCAAGATGCTATTCCCATAACTGCGGCGATTTACGGATTCACCGGTTCGACCGCCGAGGATTTTGCAACGCAGTACGGCTACAACTTTGTCTCCATAGATATGCCTTGCGAGCATGAATACAGCAACGATTGCGACAATTCCTGCAACAAATGCGGCGAGATCCGTGACGCCGCACACAGCTTCGGCGGATGGACGGTCGAGAGAGAAGCAACTTGCAGTCAGACGGGACTACAAATACGCACCTGTTCCGTTTGCGGCGCGGTTGAGCGTGAAGCGCTGCCACTGATAGACCACACCGACGCGAATGACGACGGAATTTGCGATATCTGCAAGAAGCAGTTTGCACTTCGTTACCCTAAAAATGGTGTTTGCGGTCCGAAACTCACATGGACTCTTGATGACGACGGCGTACTCACTATCGAAGGCACCGGTGAAATGTATGATTTTTATAACGGCGACAGCATACGTGTTCCCGATGACTTGAGAAATCCGATTGAAACGAGCACACGATCTTATACTGAAAACGACGATGTGCCGGGACCAACTGCGCCGTGGCCAAATGAGCCGAGCACAAAGAGCGACACCACTAATGGCGATTCTTCAGAAACTTCAAGGCCTGATAGTGACTTTATTTACACGAGAACTCCGAATGTAATAACTCATCCATACTATTCGGATTATGATAATACAATTCAACAAGAAAGTACAACCGTAAGGCAAAGAGAAGAAGAAACCACCGCTCCCCGTCCGGAAAGCACAACTGCCCCGGCAAGATTACGGGCGGCGGCAAAGCGTGATTACAGCGTTGACGAGACAAAATATGTTGCCGATGTAACAGAGCCGACAATTGCCCCGGATGGGTATGTATGTGTTTTTCGCTGGAATCTTCACTTTGATGATATCAAGAAGGTGGTTATAGGGGATGGCGTTACAAACATAAGTGTCGCTGCTTTCAAAAATTGTAAACAGTTAAGCGAAGTAAAGATCGCGGATTCGGTAAGGAACATTGGACAAGAGGCGTTCTATGGTTGCTCATCTCTCAAAGAGATTTCTATACCTAAAAATGTTGAAAGTATCGGCTATCGTGCTTTCGGCAGCTGCGAATTGTTGAGCACTTTGGATTATGACGCGGTGAACGGTCTCTGCGGGTATTATTGGGATGACAATGTTAATTGGTTTGACAATAATACAGTAATCAAAACACTGTATATCGGTTCGGATGTTAAAAAAATTCCGAAAATCAAATCAATTCAAACAGCTATATTCAAAGATGGCGTAACCAAAATACCGAATGGAGCTTTTTATGGGTTCGTTAAACTGACCACAGTTAGTTTGCCGGAGACCCTGACTGAAATCGGCGTCCGGGCTTTCTATAACTGCAAATCAATAAGAGAAATAACAATACCAGCCCGAGTAACTTACATAGACTATAATGCTTTTGAAAATTGTGAATCTCTCGAAGTGCTTAACTTTAACGCTTTTAACTGTGATTATTATCGAAGATATGGACAAGACAATGTTTTTTGTAATAGCCCCGTTAAAACGCTCAATGTCGGTAATGCTGTTAATACATTGCCCCATATAGCTACGCTCGAAAAAGTTACATTTGCAGAAGGCACAGCTAAAGTGCCGGATGACCTCTTTGAATCTTGTTCAAATCTTGTTACGGTCAATTTGCCTTCAACAATAACCCAAATCGGCAGCGGCGCTTTTGCAAATTGCATATCACTTACAAATATAGCTATTCCGAAAGACGTAAACTATATCGGCAACGGTGCTTTTTCTAATTGCAGTGCATTAACTAATATAGATATACCTGTTGCACTTACCGAAATCTGTGAGAGTGCTTTTGAGGGCTGCACTTCGCTTGAAAGCATAAGCATACCCACAAACGTTACTAAAATCTGCGACATGGCGTTCAAAGAATGCAGAGCCGTCAAAGAGCTGACGATCCCCGAGAGAGTTACATATGTCGGCTATGAGGCTTTCGGCAGTTGCTCGTCGCTTGCGACCGTCAACTTTAATGCCGAAAATTGCAGCAAAGTTTATAAAAATGCTTTTATAGGCTGCCCTGTTGAGGTGTTGAATATCGGCAAAGTTTATGGCGCGATACCTCGCATCATAACAATTAAAACGGTAACCTTTGCAGACGGCGCGGTCAAAGTGCCCGACGACGCATTTTCGCATTGCGCGGATTTAACTACCGTCAATCTGCCGGATTCTATCAAAAACATAGGCGCGCATTCGTTTGAATATTGTGAGCGGCTGCAGAGCATTGATTTGCCTAAAGATTTGGAAGTGATCGGCGAAAAAGCCTTTTTCGCTTGCTATAATCTAAGGAATGCCCAATTGCCGTCATCGCTGACGAGAATTGAAAACGGCGTATTTGACAATTGCACGAGTTTGTCGGACATTGTAATTCCAAACAGCGTTGAGTATATAGGCGACTATGCTTTTTACGGTTGCGTTACTGCTCCGTCAGTGAATATTCCGGCAAAGGTCAGCTATATCGGTAACGGCGCATTCGGCAGCTGTAATGCACTTAAATCCGTTTCTTTTGACACGTCGGTTAAAATTGACACGATAGGGGCATATACATTCGGCTTATGCACTAATATTGAAACGATGATCTTGCCGCAAAGCGTAAAAACTATTAAATGGAGAGCGTTTTATAATTGCAGCAGTCTTAAAGAAATAAATCTTTCTTCTGCTGAGACAATACAGGGAGGTGCGTTCTTGGGCTGCAGCAGCCTGACAGAGCTAACCATACCGGCAAGCGTTAAGAGAATTGGGTATGGAGCCTTTGACGGTTGTTCTTCCGTGGAAGTCATAAATTATAACGCAGAGGATTGTGAAATCAGCAATTATTATATTTTTGCTAACTGCACCGCCGTCAAAACCGTAAACATCGGCAGCACGGTGAAATCAATCCCGGCATACACATTCAGCGGCTGCTCTAATCTGGAGCGCGCTTATTTCCCCGACATAGCGGTTCAGATCGACCCGCTCGCTTTCTTCGGCTGCGGCAATGTTGCGATAGTCTGCCCCAACGGCTCATACGCCAATGTTTACGCGATACAAAACGGGATCAAATATATCCTTGAGGACGGCGTGAACGACACGGCATTTGAGATCAGGAACGGAATGCTGCTCGGCTACAGCGGCTCGGCGCAGAATATAGTCTTGCCCTCCGACCTCAACTCGGTCGGCATCGGCGCATTCGACGGCAACAGCGTGGTCAGGTCGATTGAGATACCCTACAATATCTCAAAGATCTATTCAAACGCCTTTGCAAACTGCCCGAATCTTGAGCAGGTGATTATTCCCTTCACCGCTACGGATATCAGCAGCTCCGCTTTCAACGGCACAAACGCAGTGATCTATTGCTACTACAATTCTTACGCATATAAATTCGCCATGGAAAACAACATTAAGTGCGAATTGATAACCGTAACCCTCAGCGAAAACAGCGTGAGCACATTCGCAGGCGGCGCGGCCGCTGTGAAGGCCGTGCCCTCTGTTACCGTTGCGAGCGGTATCCCGCTGGTGTGGAGATCGGCTGATCCGACGGTAGCCGATGTTGACTCCAAGGGCAATATCGTAGGCAAGAGCGAAGGAAACACGACGGTCGGGGTCTACAGCCTCGGCGGCAATCTGCTCGCCGAATGCAAGGTGAGCGTATCAAAGCGCATCGATCTCAAATTTGCAACGCCCTCGACCGCAACGGTCAAATACGGTGAGAAGCTGATACTCCACATCGACACATCCACGTTGCCCGAAGGAACGACTGTCGAATGGAGCGTTTCGGGCTCTAACGCATTCAGATTGAGCGATGAGAACGCAGTGTGTACGCTCCATCGTAGCTGCGTGACCTGCGCTGTCGAGTCAATTGCCAAAGGCTCGGCGACGATAACCGCGAAAGTCGTTGACAAGAACGGCAATGCGGTAAAGG
>OLOV01001216.1_pt1 | contig 20709 bp, 14 predicted proteins | sample 1672931 | NCBI WGS metagenome assembly OLOV01 (sample SAMEA3136738, study PRJEB25190) | human gut metagenome | biome: human gut; feature: human-associated habitat; material: faeces | place: Austria | collected 2013
CGATGGCAAACGCATGGCCCGAAGCCGCCACGTTGAGTACGTTGCTGCTGTCGACAAGGCGGAAATGGCCCTCGCCAACGGTCTTGCCATCTTGGAGCGAGGCATCGCTCAGCGAGTCTCCATACGTCATGTGCATGCGGTCCGGGAGGCAGCATGAAACTGTTGGCTTGTGCTTCGCGTCGTAATTGCGTTGGTAGATGCTCCGGGCCAGTGCCGAATCGACAAAGTCGGACGCGATAATACCAACGTGCTTGAGGCAATCTGACTTTGTTTTATCGCTGCCGCTGGGATTGATGTACTGGCTCTTGTACAGATGCTCGTTGACCACTCGCGCCGCGGTAAAAGGATTGCTTCCTTGTTTGTAATTCGTGCAACTGGTGTAGTTGATAGACCAGCAGCGTTCCAGGACTTGCACCTTGGCGCCATCATTGTCCTCGACGTCCACCTTGTTGCGCGTGAGAATGGTCGTCTCTCGCAGCGCCATATCGACCCAGCTAGTCTTGTCGGTTCCGGTGCATTCAAAATGGTCCTGGGCGTATACCTTGGTGCAATAGGGCTCTTTGTCGCCCGCATTGCCCGTAGTCTCAAAGCCTCGCGCGTCTTGGACGAGGCACATCGACTGCCCGGAATGCGCCTTGATTTTGTCGTCCCATTGGGTGAGATCGAGGCCCCACGTGTGGCCGCTTACGCTGTTGCCGGCGAGTACAAATCGACGCAGCAGGACGATCTTTCCGCGCACCTCGTTCAATGTAGGGATTCGGCTCGACGTGTAGAACAGATCGGGATTATCGTGCATAACCTTGGCGAAAGCCGTCGTAACGCTTTCGTCGGTAGCCTCGTCGTTGCCTCGTGACGCAAGCATGATGAGCGCTTCTGACGGGTTTTCGTTCAAAAATGTTTTGAAGTAGTCGATGACATTGGAGAGATGCATAAAGCCCCCGTCTTTTTTGAGCAGGTAGCATCTTCCATGGTCGATACCGGGGTCGCCGTTCTCGTCGTTCCTTCCGAGTCGGATATCAAAATAGCGAATGCCTTCGAGCAACTGCGTGGGGATGTAATCCTGCTGGCACTTTGCTTGTGAGGATTGGGGCTCGGTGTCGTTGTCCACGCTGCAGGTGCCCGAATCATGCGTGCCCGGGATACTCAGCTCGTCGAGGTACTTGTTGTCGTCGACGTATTTCATCCAGCATGGTCCGTCGACGTAGCTGCTATACGTGGTCCAGTCGATACTTCTAACTGTGGTATTGATCTTGCCCATGTCGTAACCGACAAGTTCTAGCTCCCACGGAATGCTCTCACTCTTATGGCAGATCTTATTGTTGTCCTGGTCTTTGCCGTTCGATTCTATTGCCAGGTACTTAATGTCTTTTTTCTCGGTTTCTTTCTCGACCGTGCGGTCTCGGATGATATAGGTTCCGTTTGATTGCCGCTCGAACGCAAAAGCGCGGCTGGGCTTGTTGCCATACTCGCCGCTCCATACGTGGATGACCTTTCCGTCTTTGTCCGAGTCGCCATCGACCGACCAAATGCTGTAGCCCGTCTTTTTATGCTCTTCGAAATTGAGCAAGGTGCGGATAGCATACCAGTTTGTATCGTCATTCTTGGTCGTTACGTTCTCAAGGATGAGCTTGCTGGACGTGCCGTCATTAAACAGATGGCAGACGTTGCCGATGACGTTGCCGTCTTCGTTAACGCTTGCGGTACGAAAATAGCCCGCGGGGCGAAGGCGAATGACGAAATTGTCGAGGCTGACCGACGCTGTGACAGCGTCGTCTGCAAATGCCGCGCGCACGGGAAGGCCCAATCCCGCGGTTTCGGGCAGGCTTGCAAATGGCGACAATGCCGCAAGTCCTAGGCTCAACGTAAACGCTCGGCGACTGATGGCGTGGTGTTCGGTCATAACTCCTCCATTCGCAGGGTGCGGTTATGCGCTCGTTTTAGTCACTATACTGCGTTGACATAAAGAAAGGGAGGGTCGGTGAGCCGACCCTCCCTTGGTACGAAGCGCTGGGTCACCGTCGCTTGTTTACGCTGCGCTCGTGTTTCCCGTTGCGCTCGCCAGTCGCTTAGCGTTTGATCTCGATATCCTCGAGCTTAACATCCATGGCCTCGGTCTTGGCCTCGGCGATGTCGTCGGCAAACTCCAGTGACTTCATCATGGTCTCGACGGCGTCCTTGTGCTCCTCGACGTTGTCGATGCGCACATACACGCTGCCACCGTCAACGTCGGTGAAGTACTCGGTCGTCACGCCGCCCGAGTGCGTAAAGTAGGCGCTGCGCCAGGTCTTGCCGTTGTACTTAACGGGATCGCTCTCGGTCCATCCGGAGTTGGCCTTCCACTTTGCCTCGTAATCGAACAACTCGTCGGCGTTCTTGTCAGAGTCGAAGACGGGGATGAAGCGGTCGCTGGCGTGCTCGCTCTCGGTGAACTTAAACTGGGCCCTGTCGGCGGTATCGCCTGCGACGTCCGTGATTTCGACGCCCTCGGGGACTTCGACCTTAAACCAAATGAAGTCGGTCCTCATATCCACGGCTGGTTTTTCTGCTCCGCCGCCACCGCCACTTCCGGTAGCGCCGCCGCTGCCACCGCAGCCCACCAGGGCAACTGCGGCAAAGAGACTGATGCAGAGGGTGAGAATCGCAAAGGCCTTCTTTTTCATGGTCGTGTCCTCCTCGATCTGTAACCGCCCATGGATTACCTGCCTTTACTGTACGCGCGGACGGCTCGCTAGGGTGGGCCATGTGTCCCATTCTGGGGGCTGGAATTGCGCCGACAAGTGGCAATATGCCCGGGCGTAAAAGAGGGGAGGGCCGGCCGATTCGATCCTCCCCTGGCTGGGCGTCCGATCATTTAATGACTGCGCATGCGATGCTGCGTGTGAGCCCCTAATGCTTGATCTCGATGCTCGAAATCTCGACTTCGCGTGCCTCGGCAACTGCCTTCGCCATGTCATCGGGAAACTCGATGGAGTTGAGGAGTGCCTCGGCTTCTTTCTTGTGCAGATCGAAGTTCGAGATGAGGACGTAGACGCTTCCCGGCTCAACGTCGGTAAAGAGGAGGGTTGAGACGCCGCTGTTGTCCTCGTACGTTCCGACGAGCCACGTCCTGCCGTTATACTCGACGGACCCGCCATCCTTCCGCTGGAACGTATCACCTTTCTTTTCTGCCTGGTCGGCGTGGGATTCCTCTGCCGTCAGCGCTTTTTTCCAAACGGGGATAAAGCGATCGGCCGAACCGTTCTCGTCTTCGGGGAAGGTGAGCTGGACCCTGTCGGCATTCTTGCCGGCGGAGTCGCTTACGCCAACGCCCTCGGGCATTTCCACCTTAAACCAGATAAAGTCGGTCTTCTTGGCGACGGGAGCTTTTTCCTTGCCCTCGCTCTTGGATGCGCTGCTGCCCCCGCCTCCGCTTGACGCACTTCCGCCGCAGCCGACAACGGCAAATGCGGCAAAGAGGGCGATGCAAAGGGAAAGGATCGATAGGGTCTTTTTCTTCATGGTGGCGTCCTCCTTGTCTGTCGGTGACATCACGGCGCCGCGGGTTGTTGGAGCCGTTGGTGTATGTTGCTATTCGCAAGCGTGACGGATGTCGTTGTGTGTGGTGCGGCGATTCCTCCGTTCTTAGTTTTCGACCGTTGCGCGGCCGTGCCCCAACGGGTTCCTTACTTATAGGTATGCCCCAGCTTGTGCTGCCCGGGAGTCTCGAAAGGTGGGCCATGTGTCCCATGTTCGCGTGTGCGGGCTTGCCGCAAGGTGGGCCTGGCACTGGGCGCATGGCACGCGATCGGCTTTTTCATGTTGCGCAACAGCGCCCTGGGTGGGGGCGTATAGACTTGGCTGTGACAAAAGCCAAATCACGAAAGGTCGAACGATGTTCTGTCAAAAATGCGGACAGCAAGTGCCTGATGGATCGACGTTTTGTACGCATTGCGGTGCCTCGCTGGCTGGCGGTTCCGTGCCGACGCCTACGGGCGCTGGTTCTTCCTCTGCCCCGGGCCTAACCCAATCGATGCCGCCGGTCGCACCTGCGCCTCAAAAGCCCAAGAGCAAGGCGCCGGTCATTATCGCTGTGGCATGTGCTGCTGTGGTCCTCATCGGTGGCGGCACGGTGTTTGCGCTCACGATGCTTAACGGGTCCAAGGGCTCCGGCACACAGATTTCGGTGATCGATATCGGGTCTTCGGACGAGAAAGATTCTTCTGCCAAGAAGAAGAGCGACAAGTCCAAGTCCAAGGAATCCTCGTCGTCCGATGACGAGGCCGTTCCCGAGGACGAGTCGGAATACTACGGTTCGGGCGATTCGGACGATTACCTAACCGACGTGTATACGTACACGAACGACATGCATCCTTATAGCATGTCGATTCCCAATCGCTTTGAGATGGAAGATACTCCCAGCGGCAGCAGCACAAGGTACGAGGATCCGGAGACGGGTTTTGTGATCGGCCTGTCTGGCTACGTCAACGTTAACGACGAAACTGCACACGAGATGTTTGTCGATGAGGACACCTCGGGCAAGGCCGACCTCTATACCGCGGAGGGCGACAACTGGTACGTGGTTTCGTGGCGCGAGGGCGACACGATTACGTACACAAAGACGATTGTCACGGACTCGACGGTCGCCACGGCGTCTCTGGAATACTCGACCGCAAATCGCGATATGGGGTCGAAGATTATCGACACGCTGCTGCCGACGTTTCAGGTGGACTAGGCGCCCGTGCCTATAGCCGGCAATCGGAAACGCCGATAGCCAGAGCTCCTGACAGCCTTTGTCTTATGGGTTAGACTGGGCTTCAATAAAACCGATGAATGGGACAACCGCTTCCTGGCGTCGTTGTCCCATTTTTTATTATGCGTGCGGTCCGTGGTGTCCGGCGCGGTGGGCAGAGGTGTTTCGATGAGCCAAGAGATGATGGATAAAACATGTCGAGAGTTTGCCGAGGCGCTTGCCGCACGCGAGCCGGTTCCCGGCGGCGGTAGCGCGAGCGCCTTTGTAGGTGCACTGGGCGCCTCGCTTTGCGGGATGGTTGCTCGCTATGGGGCGACAAACCCTGCGCTTGCCGATCGCGCAGACGATCTGACGCGCGCGTTTGCCCAGGCGGATGAGTTGGCGCAGGAACTTGTGGGTCTGGTCGCCGAGGACGTTCGTGCGTACGGCCAGGTGTCCGCGGCGTACGGTATTCCGCGTGACGATCCGACTCGAGCGACCGCGATTCAGGATGCGCTGCATGTGGCCGCTCTGCCGCCGTATCGCATTATGGATGCCTGCGGGCGTGCGCTGGCGGTGCTCGAGGACATGGCGGACAAGGGTTCCCGGCAGTTGCTGTCCGACGTGGCATGCGGCGCCGTGTTTTGCCGCGCGGCCATGCAGGGCGCGAGCTTGACGCTCTTTGCCAATACCACGTCTATGAAAGACCGGGCGCGCGCTGAGGAGCTCGAGGCGGCATGCGATGAGCTGCTGGATACGTGGCTGCCGCGCGCCGATGCGCTGGCGCGCCGCGCCGCCGACGCCGCGAGGAAGAGGGGATAGCCATGGCAGAGCTGCTGAAGGGCGCTCCCGTTGCCCGTGCTTTGACCGAGGAGTTCGCTGCTCGCTGCGCGGCTTTGCGTGAGCGCGGCGTTGTGCCGACGCTGGCCATCGTTCGCGTGGGCGAGCGCGAGGACGACCTATCCTACGAGCGCGGTGCGCTCAAGCGCTGCGAAAAAGTGGGGATTGAGGCTCGTCGCGTTTTGCTTTCTGCCGATGTTTCGCAGGACGAGCTGTTGACGGCCATCGAGGACATCAATACCGATTCGGCTGTTCATGGCTGTTTGATGTTCCGCCCGCTGCCCGCCGGCCTTGACGAGAACGCCGTCGCCGCAGCGCTCGATCCCGCCAAGGACGTTGACTCCATGACGCCGGCTTCGCTGCTCACCACGCTTTCGGGGCGCGGCGAGGGTTTTGCCCCCTGCACAGCCGAAGCCGTGCTGGCTTTGCTGGATCATTACGGCGTTGAGCTGGATGGAGCTAAGGTTGCTGTGGTCGGGCGCTCGCTGGTGATCGGGCGTCCCGTTGCCGCCGCACTTACGGCTCGCAATGCCACGGTGACGACGTGCCATACGCATACACGCGATCTTGCTGCCGAGTGCCGTTCTGCCGATATCGTTGTTGCGGCCGTTGGACGCGCGAGCACGATTGGCGCGGATGCCGTTCGCGAGGGCCAGACGATCATTGATGTTGGCATTAACTGGGACGAGGCTGCTGGCAAGCTGGTCGGGGACATCGATTTTGATGCTGCGGAGCCGGTCGTTAACGCCATCACGCCCGTGCCGGGCGGCGTGGGGGCTGTGACCACCGCGATTCTCGCCAAACACGTGATTGAGGCGGCGGAGCGCGCATCGAAATAGGCGTTTGGGCTGTTTGAGGGGTTAGTTCTATACCCCGTGGACAAAAAATGCCAAATATGAGTACTGTTGCCAAGATAGTCACATATATTTTAGGTTAATTTGGCTCTCTAACGATATTTATTATCGATAGAAGCCTATTTTATTGGACCTATGGGGAAGTACATCATCTAATTATTGAACAAATGTAGACTTTCGACACCCATGCGTAGCAAAATTGCTGTTACTAAATTAGTGACAGTACTCATATTTGGCATTTTTTGACCACAGGGGTTGCCAGCGCCGTGGTTTCGCCCTTTCTGCGCCGAAGCGATACACTGTTGCCGTTTGATTTCTTCGCTCAAGGAGGATGCGCATGCCGTGCACAACGATTCTGGTCGGTAAAAACGCAAGCTACGACGGGTCGACCCTGGTCGCGCGTAACGAGGACTCGTCCAACGGGGTGTTTGAGCCCAAACGTATACGCGTGGTGCATCCCGACGAGCAGCCGCGCGTCTACACAAGCGTCCTGAGCCACCTGACCGTTGAACTGCCCAATAACCCCATGCGCTACACGAGCGTCCCCGATGTTGTCCCGGGCCACGGCATCTGGGCCGAGGCCGGTTTCAACGAGCTCAATGTGGGCATGTCCGCAACCGAGACGCTCACCACCAACGAGCGCGTCCGCGGTGCCGACCCGCTCGTCGACTACGTACCCGCCAAGGGCAACGAGGGTGAGGACGGCTATGTGCCGGCGCAACCTGGTGGCCTGGGCGAGGAGGATATGGTGACCCTGGTCCTGCCGTACGCCAAGTCCGCCCGCGACGGCGTTCGTATCCTGGGCGACCTGCTCGAGCGCTACGGCACCTACGAGAACAACGGCATCGCCTTTAGTGACGTGGACGAGATCTGGTGGCTCGAGACCATCGGCGGCCACCACTGGATCGCCAAGCGTGTGCCTGATGACGCCTATGTGACCATGCCCAACCAGCTGGGTATCGACAGCTTTGACCTAGACGACGCCGAGGGCGCCCAGACCGACCACATGTGCTCGGCCGACCTGCGCTCCTGGATGGCCGAGTGGCATCTGGACCTGACGCTGGGCGTCGAGGGCGACGGTCCGGCAACGGTCTTTAACCCGCGCGAGGCCTTTGGCTCGCACAGCGACAGCGACCATGTCTACAACACGCCGCGCGCCTGGTACATGCAACGCTGTCTCAACCCCAGCGATGTGTGGGACGGTCCCGAGGCCGACTACACGCCCGAGAGCGACGACATCCCCTGGAGTCGCGTGCCCGAGCGCAGGGTGACCATCGAGGACATCAAGTACGTGCTTTCGAGCCACTACCAGGGCACGGAGTACGACTGTTACGGCAGCAAGGGCACGCCCGCCACGCGCGGCGCCTATCGCCCCATCGGCATCAATCGCAACAGCCAGCTCGCCGTGCTGCAGCTGCGCCCCTATGCGCAGCCGGCCTACCGTGCCGTGCAGTGGATGGCCTTTGGCTCCAACTCGTTTAACGCGCTCGTGCCGCTGTACGCCAACGTCGAGACCATGCCCGAGTACTATGCCGACACGCAGTCTCGCGTGACGTCCGAAAACTTCTACTGGGCCAACCGCCTGATCGGCGCGCTGGCCGACGTCCGTTTTCATGAGTGCGGCCGCGCCGTGGAGGACTACCAGGAGAAGGTCGGTGGCATGGGCCACAAGCAGATCCATGACGTCGACGCTGCCGTAGCCGCTCTGCCCGAGGTCGAGGTGCCTGCCGAGCTTGCACGCGCCAACGAGGCCTTTGCCGAGCGTGTTCGCGTGGAGACCGATGCCCTGCTGGGCAAGGTGCTCTACACCACGAGCTGCGCCATGAAGAACTCCTTCGCGATGAACGATAACGTAAGGTAAAGACAGCCTTGCAACGAACGAGCGGGACAAACGCCGTCAAAGGCTTTGCCCCGCTTGATTTCTATCTTGGCGGTAAAACGATTTTGTGTCGTTCACTCAATCTTGGGTACAAGAAGGCCAATGCAGTTGTTCACGATTGGAGCCAATCATGGTTATGAAATTCGATCAGCTTGTTAACGGTGCCATCAACGTGGGCTTCGGTGCCGCCGCCGTTGCCGTCGAGGGCGGCAAGAAGGTTCTCGACGACCTCAATACCAAGGGCGAGCAGGTCCGCAAGGACGCAGGTGCCCCCGATATCGCCCGCAGCGTATCCGACATGTTCGAGCAGGCCGGCGGTACCATCTCCGATCTGACCGAGCGCTTGGGCATGCAGGGCGAGACCGCGGCCCAGCGCGTGCTCGACGAGCTCATTCTGGCTCGCGTCCGCGTTATGACCGCCCCTGAGCGCACGGCCTTCCTGGCCCATGTGCGCGACATCGTCGATTCGATCGAGGACAACGTGACCTCGGTGCCCGTCGAGTCCGTTGAGCCCGACGATGCGAAGGATACCGAAGAGGCCGAGTAGCAGCGCAGATGGCAGATTCCACCACCGATTACAACAATCTAGATCCCTTGGGTGACGAGGCGGCGGTTGTCGATGAGGTCGACGCCGCCGTCTCGGGCGCTCGCAAGAAGCCGCGCGCTGTCGATATGGTCCCCGAGGAGCCCGACGCGATGGCGCCGGATGAGGAATACCAGCTCACGCCGGCGGGTCGTCGCGAACGCATCGGGCAGATTGTTCGCCTGGTCAAAAAGTACCGCGTGTGGGATAACCTCACGCCGGTTCGTTTGCGCCGCCTGCTCGAGGAACTCGGCCCCATGTTCGTCAAGATGGGGCAGATTCTGGCCAACCGGTCCGAGATTCTGCCGCAACGCTTTTGCGACGAGCTGCGCCGTCTGCGTTCCGACGTGGAGCCGGTGCCGTACGAGGTAGTGCTCCGCTGCTTGGAAGAGGAATACGGCCTGCGCCTGGGGGAGATGTTCGATGCGATCGACCCCAATCCGCTTGGTAGCGCATCGCTCGCGCAGGTGCACCGCGCTCGTCTGGTGACGGGCGAGGACGTAGCCGTCAAGGTGCAGCGCCCCGGTGCGCAGCAGGTTATGGCGCAGGACATCGATATCATCCGCTCGGTGGTGCGTATCGTTTCCAAGTTCGTCAACACCGATCAGTTCGTTGACCTGCACGGCGTAGTCGAGGAGTTGTGGACCTCGTTTCGCGAGGAGACCAACTTTTTGGCCGAGGCAAAAAACCTCAACGACTTCTACGAGTTCCATAAGAGCGTTCATGGCGTGACGTGCCCCAAATCCTATCTGGACCTGTGCACCGAGCACGTGGTGGTTATGGACTACGTCGACGGCATTTCGATCGCCGATCCTGAACGCTTGGTGGCCGAGGGCTATGACTTGGAAAAGATCGGTGCCGCAATCGTCGAGGACTATTCGACGCAGGTGCTCGATGACGGCTTTTTCCATGCTGACCCGCATGCGGGAAACATCATCCTCAAGGACGGCATCGTTTACTTTATCGACTTGGGTATGGTCGGACGCATGTCGAGCCACGACCGCGGTATCGTCAAGGACATGATTTTCGCCGTGGCCGAGGGCGACGTGCCCAAGCTCAAGGATTCGCTCATGCGCTTCGCCGTGACGCGTGGCGACTCGGCTGAGCTCGATCATTCGGCCTTTTTGTCCGATTTGGACTTTATCGTGGCTGACTTTGCGGGCCTTGACCTGAAGGATCTGGATATCGGCGAGTTTTTGACCTCGTTGTTAAACCTCGCGCGTAAGAATGACGTTGAGCTGCCGAGCGTGGTGACGATGTTCGCCCGCGGCATGGTGACGCTCGAGGGCCTGTTGACCGAGTACATGCCCAACGTCAACATGATCCAGATCATCCAGACGCACATCAAAAACGAGAAGAGCATCTACGCCCGCATGCGCGAGATGAGCCGCGATCTTGCCGCGAGCAGCTATCGCGCGGCAAAAGGCTCGCTCGAGGCGGCCGAGTATCTGGGCTTGGCTTCGCGTATGCTCACGCGCGGCCAGCTTAAGGTGAACACGCAGATCATGAGCAGCGATAAGGCGCTGCGACAGCTGGGCGGAATCATCGACCGCATGTCGATGGCGATTGTGATCGCCGGTCTGTTTATCGGTTCGTCGGTGGTGTACTATGCACGCATCGAGCCGGTTGTGTTTGGTATCCCAGTCATTGGCTTTATGGGCTACGTGAGCGCGCTGGTGCTGGCGCTGATGCTGGGCCGCGAGATCTGGCGCAACAGCCACGGCGGCAAGCGTTAATGACCCCTGGGGGACGGAGGAAAACGGATCATTTTGCCTTGCGTCGCGCCGGCGTGGGCTGGTCCGAACAAAACTATGCCGGTTTACGGGGCTGGAGTGCCGAACCTCGAGCATACCGAAATTCGCGCTTTTAAAACCGCAGGTAGATGAGTCGTTGGTTTTCGAAAACGGCAGATATGGTTGCGAAGATCTGAATCAACCCCGTAATCCGGCATAGTTTTGAAACGGGCTGTTCTTGCAAGGTCCGACGACAGTCTTTCCTATCGCAAACCATAGCTTTTACCTTGGGCTTCGCCTGCGTGCGGGGCCCTTTTGCGTGCTACCATACTGACAGTAATAATCGATGGCCTAGATGGTGGTGCGGAGACGCACGAATGCGCGGTTTTCCTGCGTGTTTGGGAGAATCGGGGTGCAAGTCCCCGGCTGTACCAGTAACCGTAATTCCTCTTGGCTCGGGATGTTCGCGTCGCAGATCGGACGACGCGCCTGAGCCGTTAAGGTTAAGTCGGATCGCCTCCCATCTTGCATGCGGCTGCGGCGTATGCCGCCGGTGTGCATAGGGCTCTGGAGGGAAGGGGGACCCCGATGGGGGAACTCGAGCGTAACATGCGCGATGACGTGGGGCAGCCGCTGGGCAATGCTCCAAGTACAGACAATGGGGGACAAATGGATATGTTTGAGGACGAGTGCCAGCGTGCCTCGCTTCGTCGCCGTGGCGTAATCGCGCGCGGCGTGGCAAAGCGCTGCCTGGTGGCATTCCTGGCCTTCGCGATGGCCTTTGGCACCACGCCGGCTCAGCTGTGGGCCGAGGGTGCCGAGGGCATTACCGACGCTGTGGCTCAGGCTACGACGCCAGGCGAGGACGCAGCGCTTGCGGGCGGTACCGCTGAGCAGGGCGGCGCCGAGGTTTCGGATTCCGGGAGCGCGCCTGCAGCTAGTGCCGCCACTACAGAGGCAGCAACTGGCGACGAAGGCTCGGCGACGGGGGAGAGCCCTGCCACGAGCGAGCGGTCTTCGACGGCATCCGCTGGCCAAGCAGGATCTGCCGCCGCGGCTGCCGTCCAGACAGAGAACCCGACAGAAACTGGCGATGTCGTCAAGAAGCAAATCGAGGTCTCGTTCTCGATTATCGGCACCGATGCCGACGGCAAGGCTCAGACCTGGGTGGCGCCTACGCAGCTCAAGCTCGACGAGGGCGCGACGGCTGCGGATGCCTTCATTAAGCTGCAGGAGAAGACGGGCTTCAAGGCGAAGTACGATCCGAACACGGCATACGGTTTCTACCTCGAAAGCATCACCTCCCCGAGCGATGGCCGCACGCTTGCCTACGATCCGACGACTCATGCCTACTGGCAGCTGTTCGTCGACGGCGCGTCTTCCTCGGTTGGCGCGAGCAGCGTCAAACTCACCCAGGGGCAGAAGATTGAGTTTGCCTTTACGGGTGGTAGCGCGTCCCCTGTCGTTAAGGACCAGCTTGCTGCGAATGTGACCGTCATTGGTCGCGATGCCCAGGGCAAGACTCAGACCTGGGTCGACAACGCGCAGTATGTGGTGACGTCCGGTTCGAGCGCGCTTGATCTTACGAAGGTCGCGCTTGAGGCGAATGATATTGACGCCGTTGCTGCGGGCTCCTTCATTCTGAGCCTTAAGTACAACGGTGTTGAGCTGGGTACGCCCCAAGATTATTCGACCTATTGGCAGCTGTTTATCAACGGCAAGTCGAGTGACTATACGGCGGACAATGTCACCATCCATGCTGGCGATACCGTCACGTGGTTCTACGGTGGCTGGGGCGACCAGTTGCCGTCCGATTCTGTCCATGCTTCCGTTCAGGTGCTTGGCAAGGACAAGGACGGCAAGCAGCAGGTTTGGGCTTCGACGGGCCAGACGAGTCTCAAGGCGGGCTCTACTGCTAAGGACCTGTTGGAGCAGACTGGTCTTAAACTCAAAGCTACAGAAGAGTCTTGGGGTTGGTACCTTAGGGGCATTACCTCGCCGCTTGACGGTAAGACCTATTGTGGCTCTGATGCTGCGACCAATAGCTATTGGCGCTTCTACGTAAAGGGCAAGTCCGACGCAAAGTACAAGTTCGCCGACGTTGGCGCTGGTGCCTACGAGCTCCATGAGGGTGACGCCGTCACCTTTATGTATGCTGGCGACAGCGATGCCCTCCCTGGTCAGGTGCTTGGATCCGCCGATATCATCGGCCCCGATGTCAACGGCAACAATACTCGCTGGGGCTCGTCAAGCAATGTTTCCCTGCCCGAAGGCTCTACGGCCCAGGACCTTATTGAGACGGTTCTGAAGGCGAAGGGCATTGATTACAAGGCCTCCCAGAGTGGTGCATACTGGTCCATTACTTCGCCGTTCGAAGACAACTCTTACGGCTATGATGGTGCGACCGGTAAATACTGGCATCTGTATATCAACGGAGAGCCCTCATCTCTCTGTGCCAACCAGGTCACGCTCAAGAGCGGCGACAAGGTTACATTTGCCTACACCACCGAAAAATCACCCATGCCCGATCCCGACAAGATTGTCGTGGACCCGAGTGCGACGACTCCTAATTGGGATGCCGAGTGGGCCGGCTACGGCAACAGTGGCAACGGTTCGACCGTAACGGATGCCAAGACGCCTGCGCAGGCCGCCGGTCTTAAGTGGGCCTTCGATTGGAAGGCCGAGTCTGGCCAGCAGTATGCCAACTGCAGCGAGCCTGTCATCGCTAACGGCTTTGTGTACATCGCGACCGAGAACGAGCTCATTAAGATCGATTCGTCCACGGGCAAAAAGGTTGCCTCTGCGCCGCTTGCCTCTAAGGTGAGCTATACCTCTCGTCCGATCTATACCAATGGCCTTATCATCGTTCCGCTCAACGGCGGTGCGGTCCAGGCGATTACTGCAGACAAGCTGATCTGCAAGTGGCTGTCGCCTGGTTTGACGGACTTGACGCAGAGCTCCTGCACCGTCGTTTCGGACGGCGAGTACGTCTATGTAGGCTCGGTCGATATTTCGTATGACGAGAATTACAACGCGACCTACGGCAACGGCTCCTTTATGCGCATTAAGATTGCCACGGGCGAAGTTTCTTGGCAGAACATTGACGCTTCCGAGGGTTATTACTGGACTGGTGCGGCTTTGACGGATAAGTATGCCATCGTTCCTACGAGCGCGGGTACGCTTAAGTGCATTGATAAGACGACGGGCGATGTCGTTTCGACCATGAAGCTCGGCGCTCTCGCGAACGCCGACTGTGTCGCCGATCCGTCCAATGGTTCGACCTTCTATCAGATGACGCACGACGGAAAGCTCCATGTGATTTCGCTTTCGGCGAAGGGCGTACTGAGCGAGCAGAAGACGGTCGATCTGGGTCTTACGAATAACATGAGCGCACCGGCGGTGGCTGGCGAAAACTTGATTGTCGGCGGACAGACGGCTACTGGCTCTGCTCTGGCTCTCTATAATCTGAAGACCGGTAAGACCACGATGGTCACCGCTGCTGACGGTAAAGAACTGCCGGCCGGATTTAACGGTATTGCTGCTACTCCGCTGGTGAGTGTTCAGGGCGGCAAGACCTATGTGTACTTCACCGTTAACAGCGCGGATAGCAAGGATTACGTCAACTACTCTGCTGGTGGTGGCGTATATCGCTATACGCTCGGCGATGCAGAGGCGACGCAGATTTATGATGCGGCTGGCCATTACCAGCACTGCGACTCTCCGGTCATTGCCGATGCATCTGGCAACCTGTACTACATCAATGACTCGGGCACTCTGTTCAAGCTGGGGGCCGTTGAGTCTTGGACGGTTGCCTTTAATTCCAACGGCGGGTCTGCTTGCGACACTAAGTTTGTTGCTACGTCCGATGGCAAGCTGGTCAAGCCGGCCGATCCGACGCGCGATGGCTACGCTTTCGGCGGTTGGTTCACCGATGAGGCTTGCACGCAGGCGTATGACTTCGGTACGCCGGTGACGGCCGACCTTACGTTGTATGCCAAGTGGACCAAGAATGCCGTTAACCCTGGCGGCAATGGCGGTTCTGGCTCCAATGGCGGCAATGGTGGCGCTGGCAACGGTTCCGGTGCTGGCGCTGGCACGGGTTCCGGCTCCGGCACGAAGGGCCAGCAGGCTGGCGGCGCTGTCGCCCCGGGTCATAAGCCGACGACCAAGACGACGGTGTCGACCAAGACCGAGACCAAGGACAACAAGTCCGACAAGAAGGACTCCGATAAGTCCGACAAGAAGGACGAGAAGAAGTCTGACAAGAAGTCTGACAAGAAGGACAGCAAGTCCGACAAGAAGTTCGATTCCAAGTCCGATACGGGCGCTGCTTCCACGACCACTGCTAAGAAGTCCTCTAGTGCTTCCGAGCAGGAGACTGGCACCAATCCGCTCGCCATCGTCGGCGTTGCCGCCGGCGTCATCGGTCTCGCCATCGTCGGCGTGTTCGTGTTCACCAAACGTCGGTAGGTGAGGGCTGTGTCCAATAAATCCAAGGACGCTGACCCCAAGCAACCAGATTCCTCGTTCATTCAGTTCGACGATGCAAAGCAACAGGGCGCCGCTTTGGCGGCGTCCGCCCCTCGACGGAAGGCGCTTACTGGTGTCCTGACCGCCGCGTGCGTTGCGCTAATTGTCATATCGCTGGGCTTCGTCCATCCTTCCGAGAGCGGCGCCTGGTCCATTGACTGGATCGTTCAGACCGTGACGGGGGAGAGCGTCGTCGCGAAGGACGCCAAGGGGTCTGACTCGACCGTCGCTTCGGGTAAAGCTGGCTCCAAGGATTCCAAATCTTCGGATGGTGCGAACGACGAGTCTAAGGGTTCGGATAAATCTGACTCTAAGAAGGAGTCCGAGTCTTCGGACAAGGAATCAAACAAGGGCTCGGATAGCAAGAAGTCTGAGGACCAGGACGGCAAGAAGTCTGGCGATAAATCTGCTGCCCAAAATACGGGAGCCGGTGATACTTCCAATGTGTCTGGCGGTGCTTCTTCGGGCGGTGGCCAGTCGTCTAATGGAGCCTCATCCTCTAATGGTGGAAACGCCTCCTCGGGCGGCCAGAGCGGCTCACAGGAGTCCAACTACGTCACGGTAACGGTTTCGGTCACATCGAGCGCTGTGGGCAATCCTGTGTCCTCTGGTGGCACCTTTACCTTTAACGAAGGCGCTACCGTCTACGATGCCCTGTGCGCGCTGGGCCTTTCTGTCAACGCACATGGCTCGTCGTACGGCACGTATGTCTCCGCGATTGGTGGTTTGGCCGAGAAACAGCACGGCGGCACGAGCGGCTGGATGTACTCCGTCAACGGCACAACGCCCATGACGGCCTGCAGCAACTACGTTCTCTCAAACGGTGACAACGTAGTCTGGTATTACGTTACAGGCTAGAGGCCTCGACATAGCGCGCCAGACGGGCGGTTCGGACAAACATCCGGGCTGCCCGTTTTTCATGCGTAGAGGACTGGGTCGCCGGGTCTCTCAGCAAACAAAAAACCGGTTGGAACGGGAATTCCAACCGGTTATACATTCAAGCAAATAGTGAATCGACTATGACCGTGCGCCCTCGAGGAAGAAGCGGCGGCTGAAGTAGTTGTACCAGGTGACGAGGAACGTGGCGATGGCCTTCATGGCCTGGTAGCCGATGCTCAAAAACGTGACGCCCACAAACATGTACAGGTCGTTGAGGCCCAGGCCGATCACCGACAGGATGGTGAAGATCGTGAACTCGCGCTTGCGGCTCATGCCTTCGCGGTGGTCGAACACGTACTTCATGCTGAGCCAGTAGTTGACCACGACGGACGTGATAAACGAAACCGTGGTGCTCATCAAAAAGTCGAGGTGGAACAGCTCGACGAGCGCAATGAGCATGCCCCAGTCGATGCCAAAGGAGATAAGACCCACGACAGCAAACTTGAGGAACTGCTTGGTATGAGGTTGTGCCAGCGCCTTGCGCACGTAATCACATCCAATGCGTTGATGAATCGAGCAGAGGATACTTTAGAGCTTTTACAAGGGAAACGTAAGGTCTTTGCCAAGAACTATATGAACTCGCCAAATTTTCAAGAGCTAATCCGCAAACGTTGAAAATTTGCCCGTAAACGAGCGACACCCACGGACGATACTGCGCTGAGTGCGCGTCGTCCGTGGGCGCCGTAATGCTGCAGGGGTTTCGAGCTATTTTGTCTCGTCGCCCTCCAGGAAGATTTTTCGGGTCACAAAGTTGTAGACCATGACAAGCGCGGTGGCACAAATCTTGGCGATATTGGCCTCGAGCCCCAGACCGGCGTTGAGCGCCAGCACGATGCCGTCGTTGAGCACCAAACCGATCACGGACAGCACGACAAAGATAATGAACTCGCGGCGGCGGCTCATGCCTTCCTTGTGCGCAAACACGTACTTCATGCTTGCGAGGTAGTTAAAGATGAGTGAGATGATAAAGCCGCTGGTGTTGGCGATTAGGATGTTGAGGCCCAGACCGTAGTGGAGCAGATTCATAATGCCAAAGTCGATAACCGTGGCAATGACACCGACGATGCCAAATTTCATGATCTGCGCAAGGAGCTTTTGCATGGTACCTGCCTTAAGCTGGCGCCGAAGCGCCGCGGGGATGACAAACTCAGCAAGTTTAGCCAATCCCCGCGGGTGGTGCTAGGCGCGCTCCTCGATAGCACCGTTTCTATATGCATCGAGCAGCTGACGCAGGTCTTGGATTTGGCTGCGGATCTTGGCGCCAGTATCGGTGTCGCTCACCATGCGGCGACGGTCCGCTTGGTCAAAACGGTTGGTCTCGCTTTCGATGTCCACGTTGCGCGTGAGTGCCTCGGCAACCGTCGTAAAGGCCCGGTGCGACTTGAGGCGGCAGCCGCGCGAGCTCGAGATGAGCGTATAGCCGGCGATGCCCGTCTTGGGATGGTAAGCGCGGCAGAAGCCGCCATCGATGACCAGCAGCTTGCCCTCGGCGCGGATGGGCTGCTCGCCCTTGGTGGTTTTAACGGGCGTGTGGCCGTTGATGATGTGGCCGGTCGGCGAGCATGCCATGGGCGCGACGCCAAACTCGCGCATGATATCATCGCAGACCGAGGGTGACTTGGTAAGTGTAAAGTACGGGTCCATCGGCTCGACCCAGGTGCTCTTATCGGCGATATAGGCGCGCTCAAAGGTACGCACCAGGCGTCCGCTGGCGGGTGAGTTAAAGCCGATCCACAGGTACCACATCCAGTCGAGGGCGTCGCGGTCGCCCACGCGCCAGGCGCGGCGGGCGATGCGGTCGCAAAAATCGAGATAATCGCGGCCAGCGTGCCAGGTGCCCAGGCAGTTCATGCTGCTAAAGGTGCCGTCTTCGTTGAGCGGCACGCAGCCATGGAACAGCAGGTTGCCGTTGGCGACCTTGTACATCGAGCCGTGGGTGTAGAGGAAATCGATATGGCGATGCAGGTGATCGGCGGTGACAAACTCGGACACGAGCTTGTCGATGATGTGCTGCTCCTCGGGCGTGAGCGTATAGGGGTCCGCCGGGTCGACGGTGGGGAAGTCGTTGGTCGTGAGCGGCCACACGCTGCCGTCGGCGAGCGTGACCGTGCCGGTGTCGTGATCGATCTTGTCGAGTAACAGGCGGTCGGTCATATCGAACTCGGGGTGGCGCTGGATAATCTGGCCCTCGAGCTTAAAGAGCAGCACGTTGATGGCCTTGATCAGCGGGGTGATGGACTCACCGGCGGTGTAGGTGGCATCGGCAAAGGCGACGAGCTCGCGCAGCGAGATGCCGTAGTCGTTCTCGAGGATCTCGTAATTGTCGTAGCGCAGGTTGTTGCGCAGCACCGTGGCGATGCATGCAGGCTCACCGGCCGCAGCGCCCATCCACAGCAGGTCGTGGTTGCCCCACTGGATGTCGAGTGAATGGTAGGTGAGCAGACGGTCCATAATCTTGGCCGCGCCGCCGCCGCGGTCGAAGATGTCGCCCACCAGGTGCAGGTGGTCGACGGCCAGGCGCTTGATGAGCGAGGCGAGCGACTCGATAAAGTCGTCGGCGCTGGCGGTCTCCAAGATGGATTCGATAATGCGCTCGTGATAACGCACGCGATAGTTGTTCTCGTCCGGGTGCGTGTGCAACAACTCGTCGATGATGTAGGCGTAGTCGCGCGGGATGGCCTTACGCACCTTGGAGCGCGTGTAGCGGCTTGAAAGTGAGCGAGCGACCATGATGAGCTGGTCAAGCATCGTCTTGTACCAGGTTGGCGAGTCCTCGCGCCGGCTGCGGACCAGGTCGATCTTCTCGCGCGGGTAGTAGATGAGCGTGCACAGCTCGCCCTTTTCGTCAAAGGAGAGCGTGTCGCCAAAGATCTCGTCGACATGTTCGCGCACGACGCCCGAGCAGTTGTTGAGGATGTGCATAAAGGCTTCGTACTCGCCGTGTACGTCGCTCATAAAATGCTCGGTGCCTTTGGGCAGGTTGAGAATGGCCGAGAGATTGATGATCTCGGTAAACGCGGATTGCTCGGTGGGAAATTGTCTCGACAGCAGACGCAGATACTTAAAGTCTTGCGGATTGCGATCGAATGCGACCATGAAACACCTTCCGATGGGGCTGGTAAAACTGATAAACAGCGTCAAACGTTTACCAGTATGCGCCGCTTTTGTTTCGATTTTGCGCCAGCGGCTGAATTGTCGGCTGAACGGTTTGGTAAATCGATTTAGTTGAGGTAGATATGGCGGTTGGGTGGAGACGACAGAAGGTGTTTTCTCAGATATTTATGCGTGGGTCCGGTGGAGACGATGGTGGTAAAGATGTTCACTATTTTTGGTTCGATTTGGTAAATAGTGGACATATGTACCGCATGTAGGCTCACTGTGCGATAATTTGCGCAGCAATGAGTAAGGAGCCTCATATGAGTGATTTTGTCCTGACCTGTGAATCCGCCGCCGACCGAACCCGTGAGTTCTTTGCGTCGCGCAATATCCCTGTCGTGTGTTTTCATTACGAGATCGACGATGTTGTCTATACGGACGATCTGTATCAGTCGATTACGCCGGACAAGTTTTTTGCCCAGATTGCCGCGGGCGCCATGCCCAAGACGTCTCAGGTGAGCGTGGGTGAGTACGAGGAGTTTTGGGAGCCGTTTGTTGCCGAGGGTAAAGACGTGCTGCACCTGACGTTGTCGTCGGGTATTTCGGGCACGTATGGATCGGCCTGCGTCGCGGCGCAGATGCTTGCGGATCGCTATCCCGAGGGCGGCAAGGTGCGCGTCATCGATTCGCTGGCGGCGTCTTCGGGCTTTGGTCTGTTGCTGGAATATGCCGCCGACGTGCGCGATAGCGGCGCTTCGCTCGACGAGACGGCTGCTTGGATTGAGGAGCATAAACTCAACCTGCACCACTGGTTCTTCTCGACCGATCTGTCGAGTTACCTGCGCGGCGGTCGCATTTCGGCTGCGAGCGCGATCATCGGCACGGCGCTTAAGATTTGCCCACTTATGACGGTCGATTGCGAAGGTGGGCTGTCGCCACGTGAGAAGATTCGCACTAAGAAGCGCGCGATTTCCGAGATGGCTAAGACCATGATGAAACACGTGCAGGACGGTGTGGATTATTCGGGTAAGTGCATCTTGTCCCATTCGGCGTGCCGCGAGGATGCCGAGGCGGTCGCGGCGCTGATTGAGGAACAGGTTCCGCAGCTTAAAGGCAAGATTGAGATCAATGACATCGGTACTCTGATTGGCTCGCATACCGGACCTGGTACGGTGGCGCTCTTCTTTATGGGCGACAAGCGCGTGGATTAATTTGCCCCATCACGTCGCTGCATGATTGCTCAAACGAAAACGGCCCGCCTCACGTTTGTGGGGCGGGCCAAGATGTTTTGCTAGCGTTTCTTTCCGCGGAAGAAAAAGCCGTGCAGTGACGGCTTGAGGCCGCGGTTGGCGCGATGCTCCTCGACGCGCTCGTGGATCGAAGCGACGCGCTCGATGACTTCGTCGGGAATCGGCACGTCGGGATTCATGTTCTCGACCTGGCTGACTTCGGCGGCGGCGACCTGGTCGATAATGGGCACATCGTCGCGCGAGATGACAGGTGTGGCGTCTTCCTTCATCTTGCGATAACGCTGCATCATGTCGGCC
>OLOV01001217.1_pt1 | contig 20704 bp, 25 predicted proteins | sample 1672931 | NCBI WGS metagenome assembly OLOV01 (sample SAMEA3136738, study PRJEB25190) | human gut metagenome | biome: human gut; feature: human-associated habitat; material: faeces | place: Austria | collected 2013
CACTGAGCCGGAAAAGACGGCTTTTCCGGCTCCCTTATCAGTCTTTTCACGGCGCCTCGTTAAGGCTGCAGATCCCATTGGAAAGCCCCTTTGGCAGCATCGGCACCACGCGGTTGAGCAGATACACACTGGTGCCGCGCTTCAACGCCTCCTTGTCCAGCCAGCCATCCTCTTCCACATAGTGGCTGACGTCCGCGATATGCACGCCAAGGCGGTAATTCCCGTTGGCAAGCCGTTCTATCGATACTGCGTCATCCAGATCCTTTGCGTCCGGTCCGTCAATCGTAAAAATATTTTTGCCGCGCAGATCCAAACGTCTCGCGATTTCTTCGTCGGTGATTTTTTCCCTGCCGCGCACCTTCGCTTCCGCGTTGACACGGCTTGAGAAGGTCTGAAACAGTCCGTAGCCGCGGATCAGTGACAGAACATCGCTGCCGGTTTCCCCTTTGCGCGCGACGATCTCGGTGATTTTCCCCTCGATCCTGTGCTGCTTGTCCGGATACTGCGTGATCTTCGCCACGACCTTATCGCCGTTTGCCGCACTGCGAAAGGCGTCCTGTTTGATATAAATATCCTCCGTCAACTTGCGGTCATCCGGAACGACGAAGCCAAAACCTTTTTTCTTTTGGAATGTGCCGACCACTTCTTTGGTCGCACGCTCCAAAATTTTGACAATGATCCCCTCCTTGGATTTCGTCCAAAGATACGGCGGCAGGAGTTCGACCTGCGCCGTATCACCGTTCATCGCGCCGCCCAGATTATCAGGCGCGATAAAAATATCGGCGCCCTCCTCCCTGCGCAGGAAAGCAAAGCCTCTCGCATGCTTCTCGATGATTCCGGTGATCGGTTCCTGCGCACTGTTCGAAGTTTCCTCCGGTATGGGGAAGCCTGTGCGGAACGCACCATCCGCGCCGATACGGCGGTTCAGATGCAAAGTGCTTTCCGGATGTCGCCGATTTTCGTTTTGCTTGCGGCGATGATGACTTGTTTTTCTGTGTTTTACGTTTTGATTTGTTTTTTTATGCTTCATTCGTTTATCTCATTTCCATTTTTTCACAAGCTTCGCCGCCGCGATTCCGTTTTTCGCTTACAGAAGACCATGTGCCTTCGCTTCGTCCGTCAAAAGCTCTCTAAAATCCGGATGTGCGATGCGAATCAGCGCACGTGCGCGGTCTGCCATCGTCAGCGGTTTCAAATTGACGCAGCCGTACTCGGTTGCCACATACTGGACATCTGCGCGCGGTGTGGTAACCACCGAGCCTGCCGGAAACGACGGAACGATCTTGCTCATGCGTTTTCCGTTCTTCATGAAGCTAGAGGTCGTGACAATGAAGGATTTTCCGCCTTCTGACCATTGCGCTCCTCTGACAAAGTCTGCCTGCCCGCCTGTACCGCTCTGCTGATTCCATGCCATGCATTCGGACGCGCACTGCCCGTACAGGTCGATAGCCATCGTGCTGTTGATGGAGATCATCCTTTTATTTCGCGCGATAATGCGCGGATCATTCGCGTAAGGGAACGGTACGCAGTACATATCAGGATTTTTATCCAAAAAGCGATAGAGCTTTTCATTGCCCAGCGCGAACGCATAGACGTTTTTGCCATCCAAAAACCCCTTGTGTTTGTTGGTTACATTGCCGTTTTCTATCAGAGCCAGCATCGGCTGATTGAAGAGCTCAGTGTGGATACCCAGATCATTTTTTTCTTTGAGGCCGTAGCCGATGGCCGTAGAGACATTTCCCAGTCCCAGCTGCAGGGTGGCGCCGTCCGGAACCTCCTGCAAAATCAGCGCGGCAAGCTGTTTCGCGACCTCGTCGCTTTCCGGCACGTCATAGCTCTTGAGCGGTCGATCTATCTCCACCAGCGCGTCTGCCTCGGACACGTGAATCAGATGATGCTCGCCCAGCACATACGGCACCTCCTTGTTTACCTGAAGGATTACGGTTCTCGCCGTTTTTTTGATTTCCTCTCCGCAGGCGACGCCGGAAGCTCCGTACGAAAAGTATCCGTCTTCGTCCGGCGCGGAAACCTCAAAAAAGGCCACATCCGGCTTCGCGGTTTCTTTTGACCAAATGTTTACCTGTGACAAATGCACAGAAGTAAAATTGACCGGCAGACCGCCGCGGTAGACTTTTCTCTCGCCGACGCCGATAAAATAAGTCAGATAGTGAAACGGATTGTCGGCCGTTTCATCGAAGATCGGTGAAGGCTCAAACGCCTGACTGCTTTGAATCTCCACATTTTCCAGTTCATGTCTCCTGTCCCAGAGCGCAGCAAGCAGACCGTACGCCACACTGGAGGCGGTCCCCGCGTAGACTCTGTCGCCGGACCGAACGAGTTTTACCGCTTCCGCAGCACTCGTCCGCTTTGCTTCATAGTCCTTTTTCCAATTCATGTTTCTCCTCACATCATTCACACATCGTGTGCGGTCTCTCGTGTCGATTCGCCGAAAGCACACACAAAAGAGCCGCCCTGCGGCTCTTTTAACACATACATATTAAGTATACGAGTCTTTGTGCGGAAAGTCAAGATTTCGTTTCACCTACTTTTTTCTTGCAAAGCGTCAAGGTTAAGATGCCGTACAGAACGAATAAGCTGTTCCCGCCTGCATACTCGAAGAACAGAATGCCCGCGACCAGGTCAAAAATCAGATATCCCGCGTCAAAAATAGCCTCCATCAAATCCAGCATCAGTGATTTATAGGTTTGTTCTTTCATATCGCTTGCTCCCTTTCAATCAATTGGTTATAACACAAATAGTTTTTCGCGAACAGAACGCCTGCCAGCGCCAGTGCGCAGCCAAGTCCCGAATAGAAAAAAGCAACAAATCAATCCGGAAAAATCCACGCAGCGCGCGCCTGCCCTCTTATCAAGCCCCAATCTGAAGAGCTTTTGCCGGAAAAATCATGCAGCTGTCCGAATCGGTATGTACTGATTGGATACGTTCAAAACTCCGGATACAAATCGAAACGCCGCGCCGGTTCTTTTTCGCCGGCGCGGCGTTTCTGTGTCTGTGATATCTGTAAGTTTATGTGTCTCTGGGCTCTGCAGCTGATCGATCAGCTCCTGCAGATACCGCATGGCATTAATTCGTGCGCTTCTCTGCCGCGCCTTCCGCTTGATCGGTAAGCTTGCTGCTGCGGTTCGCATCATCGACCTTTTCGCTTTTGCTGCCGCTTTGCTTTTTATCGTTCTGTTTGTCAGCGTCCTGCCCGGTCTTGTCGTCGTTCTTCTCGTCATGGTCTCGATCGCCGTCCAAATCATCCTCGAGCTCACCTACCAGACCCTGCTCATCCTTGACACCATCGTTGATGCCATCATTAGCCGCATCCTTGGCACAGCCCGTAAACGCAAGCGCAGCTATCAACAGCATCGCAAGCAGAAACACCAGTGTTTTCTTTTTCATAAAAGCATGCTCCTTTCTACTGTTTCGTACAGCATTAGTTTGCCTGCTTTTCTATTTTCTATTCATGGGGCACGAATGCAAAAAAACAGCAGCGCAAATCGGATCGTGCGACTCGCTTGCAGCTGCTGTTTTATCTGTTGCATATCGTTTTTTGTTCGTTGTTTATCTTTTGTGTGATCTTGCTTATTCGCTCTTAATCGCTTCCAGTGCCGGAATTTTCACAGCTTTATTCGCCGGATAGTAGCCGGATACCAGTCCGATGAAGATGGAGAATACAATCGCGAAGAGAATCAGCCACAGCGGCACAATCGAAAGCCGTGTGATGTTTTCGCCGCCGAAAACTGCCAGCTTGAACGCATCCCAGGTAAAGCCCTGTCCGATCGATATGATATCGATGAGCCACGAAATCATCAAACTGACGATACTGCCCGCGATGCCGCCCAAAAGCCCGATCGTGCCTGCCTCCATCAGAAACAGTGCGCGGATGTCACGGATGTAGCATCCGAGCGATTTCATGATGCCGATCTCCTTGGTTCTTTCGGAAATCGACATGATCATCGTATTCGTGATGCCGATCGCCGCGACAAAGAGCGAAATCGCGCCGAGTCCGCCAAGCAGGAGCTGAATCTGGCGGGAGCTCTTTTCGAGTTCCTCGCGCATACTGGACATCGACCAGGTATTATAGCCCATATCCTTGATCGACTTCTCCACATCCGCGACAAGGCTGATATCCGTCACTTTGACATTCATGCCGCTGTAAGTGATTTTTGTCTGCGGCTGCCCGGTCGCCTTTTCGATGATGTCCTTCAAGGTCGCGGTGCTGACCATCAGCCCTTCTGAGGTTTCATAACCCCTGCCGTAATCCTCTTTCACGATACCTGTAATCTTCATCTCACGCTGATAGCTTGTAGTTTCATCGAGCTGAACCTCCAGGATAATCGGTGTTTTGAGCGGATCGAAGTAAGGGTCATCCGGCCCCTTAGTCTGATTGCCCTGGTCATCATACTCACCCCAGCGGTCCACCGTGTTGCTTCCGTCCGGGAGCAGAGTATCCTTAAACGAATAGGCAAAATACTGCCCCGCCACGCCCTCATCACGCCCGCCTCCGGCCGTGATGCCGTCAAGGAATTCGTAACCCATGGCTTCCAGCGCGCTCGTATCCACACCGACAAGCGTAGCCCACTCCGCTTTATACCGGTTATTCAAACCGGCGTACAGATTGACCGTATAGTCGCAGTTCATCTTCGGCATGACAGCCTGCACCCCGTCGATGCTACTGAAGGTTTCCACCGCCGCGTCATCGAGCTTCATCTCCTGGCCGGTATTCGAGGTTCCGGAAGAAACCTCGATGATCGTCAAATCGCCCATATTCTGCAGCATCTGGTTCTGCGACTCCGTCATGCCGATCCCGATGGATACCATGACGATGATCGAACAGCAGCCGATGAATACGCCAAGGACGGTCAAAAAGGTTCGTCCCTTTCTGCGCTTGAGGTTTTCGGCGCACATTTTCCATATATCCGAAAATCTCATAGGCTAGCCCTCTTTATGATTCGAGGTTTCTTTGCTGCTGTCAGCTGCCGCACTGCCGCTGTCAGACGAAGTTTTCATTTCATCGTCCCAGCTGTCCCAAAGCTCCTGCTCTTTTTTTGCGGCCTTTGCTTTCTTTCTCTTTTTGAGAACGATCAGCGCCGCAATTCCGATCGCAGCCACCGCGACAATCACAATCCACCACGGAAATCCGCCGGTTTCTTCTCCCGGATCATCCATGCCGGGATCGTCGGTACCTGGGTCATACGGCGCGGCTTCCTGTACGTTCATCGTTACCGGGAAAATGCGTGTCTTGGACTCTCCGTTCGCGTCCTCGTAATTAACGGTAATCGCAAAGTCAACCTCTCCGGTACTGTTCGGCGTGAGCGCAAAAGCGATTGTGCCGTTCTTGCCGGCATCCACATTGCCGATGGTCTGGATCGGTGTCTGCGTACTGACATCACCGTCCACTACAGCCTCTACATTAGACATGATGACCTTGCTTTTGTTGATATAGTTCATCGTAACGGCAACTTCCTGCCCTGCCTCGACGTAGTCCGGCACGACCGGATTGGAGATTTCAAAGCGGTCCGGTTGGTAAAGCGGTACCGAAATCTTCACATCGGAGGAAGCAGAAGTGCGCTTCTTATGATCCAAATATTCGTATTTGAAATTGATGGATACATCCTGCGCGGTATCCACCGTCGTATTCGCAACCTTCATCGGTACCGTAACGGTCTTGCTCGCGCCTGCCTTCACCTTATCATAGAAGAAAGTATTGGAGGAGCCGTTGATCGTCAGCCCTTCGCCCCCGGTCACAGTAATCACCATGTTTTCTACGTCAACGGTGCTGCTGGTATTGCGGAACTTGAAGGCCAGGTTGAATTTGGAGCCGGCTGCCACACTGCCGCCGCCGTAATGAAAGCGGGATACAATAATGTTCGGCAGCGGACTCGCTGTTGTTTCATCGGTCGTCTCTTCGGTTTTTTTCTTCACCTTAGCCGGAATTCCGATTTTGGCAGAAGCCTCTCCAACTGTTGTGGAAACATTGTTATAGTATGTAAATTCCAGCTTCGCGTCTAAATACTGGTTGACACTGGCTACCGGATCGAGCACGCGTACCTTGACCTGCGCCGTCTCTGTCCTGCCGACACCGATGCTGTTCATCTGCACTGCGGAATCCTTGCCGACCACCAGCAGAGACTCAGACGGAGTGAAGGAAAGAATCGGATTGTTGATCGTTGTCCTGCCGATATTCTTGACCGAAACCGTCAGCATCAGCTCATCCCCTGCCTTGACATCGCCGGACAACTCATTTCTGGTCACGATCACCTTCGGTGTCGGGATTGGATCCGGCGTCGGCGTAGGAGTTGGCTCCACCGTCGGTTCGGTGTATTCCTTACATTCGGAAATCGGAACCTCAATGTTTTGATATTCATTTACTCCGTTTTTCACCATGATCTTCAGACTGTTTCCACTTCCTTTATAGGTCAAGCCTCTGATCATAGTCTCAAACGCAAAAGTCTGTCCGCTCTGACTCGTCACTTTGGTGTCCGAAATCGTACCGCCGTTAAAGCTGTCGACCAGGCGGGTGACGTCAAGTTTGTCAGCCGATTGCTCGGTTGAAGAGGTCCCGTTGTATTTCATTGTAACCCGGATGTCTACCTGGCTTCCCTTTGCTATGTATGACGTGACGACGTTTGTTTTCGCGCTGAAAACCTCATAGCCGGTCACTTCAAAGCTGCCTTTTGCTTCTGTCGGCGTCGTTTTCGCAAACGCCGCGCTCATCGCGCCCAGCGCAAGCATCAGCGCCATACAGAGTACAAAACCTTGTTTCAAATATTTTCTCATTTCTTTCCTTTTCCTCTCCTCGTCCTCTACTGATTGCCTGCCTGCTTGCTTGCAGCCGCGAGCTCGGCCTCCTGCGGTGTCCTGACATCGCTGATGATTTCGCCGTCCATCAGCGTGACGATGCGGTCCGCGTACTCGGTCATTTCCGGATCATGCGAAACCAGCACGATGGTCTGATGAAACGTCCGCGAGAATCTGCGGATCATCTCCATGACCTCTCTGGTCGTCTTGGAGTCCAGATTGCCGGTCGGCTCATCTGCGAATACGATATCAGGCCGCGATATGAACGCGCGGGCGATTCCCGCGCGCTGCTGCTGTCCGCCGGACATCTGTCCCGGGAAATGATCCATGCGGTTCTTCAGTCCGACCCGGCACAGCATCTTCTTCGCTTCCAGTTCCCTGGTTTCCTTGTCAATCCCTCGAAACATCAGCGGCATCGCGACATTTTCGACCGCGGTCAGCTCCTTGAGCAGATTATACGATTGGAATACAAATCCCAAATGTTTCTGCCGGAAGGCGGCAAGCTGGTTTTCCGTCATACGCGAAATGTTTTTTCCCCCGATGAACACTTCGCCGCGCGTCGGTTTTTCCAGACCCGCCAGCTGATTGAGCAGCGTACTCTTGCCGGAACCGGATGTTCCGAAGATACAGCAGATTTCCCCTCTGTTGATGGAAAGGTTGATGTTTTTTAAGGCGATGACTCTCTCCTCGCCCATGAAATAGACCTTGCTCAGATTACGAATCTGGATGATCGGCCTGTCTCTTAAACTTGCTTCATTCATAAAATGTCCTTTATAATTCGTATTTGCCTTTCCCAAGTAAATCCCTTTTGCACTTTCTATTTTATCGCATCTTTCTTGCGAAATTCTTTAGACTTTCTTATTTTTTCTTTAGAAAATGTTCTCTTACGGTATTTTTACTCGTCTGTCGCTTGCAAAAGATCACAAGACCGCCGGAAGCAGAATCTCAAATTCCGTACTGAATCCCGGACTTGGCTTGTCCAAAAGTGTAATCGTACCGCCATGAGCTTCGATGATTTTTTTGGTAATGGCAAGCCCCAGACCGCTGCCTTCGCTGCCGCGTGAATCTGTACCTGTCACAAAAGGCTCGAAAATCCGCGCTCTGCGCTCCGGCGCGATGCCGACACCGTTGTCCGCCAAACGGATCGCGATCGTGTTTGGTTTGTTTCTTTCTTCGGTTTCGACAATCTTAATACCCATGACTGTGCCGAGTGCGTTGTACTGCATCGCATTGTAGATAATGTTGTTCAGCGCGCGCGTCATCATCGGTTGATCGATCGCGCAGAGAATCATTTTTTCCGGAATCGAAATCCGCAGCGCGAAACCTGCCAGATTGATTTCATCATAACGCTTGGCGAGGTATTCCCGCAGGAATTCACAGACATCGGCTACCACTGGCTGCACGCGAAATTCCGGATGGTTGACCTTGTTATACTCATAGAAAGAATTCAAAAGATCGTTGAGTTCCTCCGCCTTATCATCGATCAGCTGCAGATAGACCGCGAGCTTGTCCTGTGGCACCTTGCCATCCGCGATCGCGCGCGTATAGCCGCAGATGACCGTAATCGGCGTTTTGAGATCGTGGGAAATATCCGTCAGCAGCTTTTGCTTGTCCGCGTCAAGGCGTCTGCGCTCCGCTTCACTTTCCGCGAGCTGGTCCGCCATACGGTCAAAATTCCGCGCGATGGCCTGCATCTCATACGGCCCGTTGACCATGCCCACATGCGCGTCAGCCGCGCCGCCCGCCGCCATGCGATTGATCGCCGCGCTCAGTTGTATGAGCGGATTTTTGACTCGTTTGTTCAAAAAAAGAATGAAAAATGTGATCAAAAGCAAGCTGACCGGCAGCAGAACCCAGTAGATCATATTGGCTCTTCTTGAAACAGTTGTATAGTCATCGGCATGCCATTTCTTTGCCGCCGCCACGAGAATCCGACCATCCGGCATCGTATGCCGCAGAAGCTCCGCATCCTCCGGGAAGCTTCCGGTTAAAATGCTGTATTCGCGTGCGGTATATTGCATTTTGTTTTTTTGCAAAGGCCCGCTGATGACGTGATAATCCTGATCCAACAGCATCTGCTTTGTCTCCGTTTCGTCGCTGTTTTCGCGGTAGATTGTCTTGACTACCAAATATTCACCGCCGCTTTGCGCCACATCCAACTCATAGCTATTGATAAAGGAAAAGTCATCATAATCCGGTACGCAAAGCACCTCGTCGATATCCAAAAGGTAAGGGAAGTTTTTTTCATCACGATAGAGCAGCGATCCCTCCGGATCAAAGACCGCGAAACCTCCGTTTTTTCCAAAATAGCGAAAGCAATTGACCTTTTCATATTCTCTGCTGATCATGTGTACATCTTCTGCCGCGGCATCCATGTCCGGCGTCAGAAGCATATGATCGTAATAACGGTCACTCGCCCAAAATACAAGTAAGACACAACCTAGCACCGTCAGCGAAAAGCCGAAATAGGCCTTCGCGAAGAGTGTGACCAGTTTTCCTTTTTTCGCGTTAAACTTCAAAGCGATATCCCACCCCTCTGACAGTTTTAATATAGACCGGTTGTTTCGGATCTGTCTCTATCTTATCCCGCAGCTTCGAAATATGAACCATGATGGTGTTTTCATCGCTCTCAAAAAACTCCCCGTTGATGTTTTCATAAAGCTGTGCCTTGGTAAAGATTCTGCCCGGATTCTTCATCATCAAAGAAAGCAGCTTGTACTCCATCGGCGTCAAAGTAATCTGGCGATCGTTTTTCCAAAGCTCATGCGAGGAAAGATTCAAAAGCAGCTCGCCGCGCCGCAGCTCACTGGTCTGCGCGTCCGCGCGGCGCAGCAGGGCTTTGACCCTTGCCACCAGCTCCAACGGATTGAAAGGCTTCGCCATATAATCATCCGCGCCCATGTTAAGTCCCAAAATCTTGTCCTGGTCCTGTCCCTTCGCCGAAAGAATCAAAATCGGCATCATGGTTTTTTTGCGCAGTACCTGCGTTACCTCAAGTCCGGTCATAGAAGGCATCATAATATCCAAAATCGCGAGCTGCGGATTGTATGCTTCAATTAGCGAAAGCGCCTCCGCGCCGTCCCCGCTGCAGAGGATCTCATAGCCCTCGCTTTCCAGATACAGTTTCATCAGATCGCGGATATCGACATCGTCCTCTGCTATCAAAATTCTAGCTTTCACTGTGCTTCCGTTCCTTTCTCCGCGTGCTCCGGCAGAGCCTGAATAAACGCAATCGCCCGCTCAATAACCGCTTCTCCAGTCTCGCCGTTCGGCCCGCCGTTATGAATTTCATGGTAGTAACCCGGCCATTCGACAAAGGTAAAACTCGTCGGATCCTGCAGCTTGGCAAATTCTCTGCTTCCCCGCACATCACAGATTTTATCCGCGCTTCCGTGCATCAAAAGGCAAGGTGTGCTTTTTGCCCGACCGTTATCCTCATTGGTTCCCTTTTCCAGCGCTGTACCGATGGTAAACCCCTCGTAAGCGCAGAGCGCCGTCGCGTACGGATGTACCATCGGGTCGTTCTTATACGGTCTGACATATTCGACATTGCCCAGCTGGTTCTCCGGGAACTCGGATTTGATTTTGTAATTCGGTGCGATCTTTGACAACAGCTTCACCGCTGTCAGCAATCCGCCGCTGACCGGACGCACAAGGCGGATCCACGGCGCAGAAATGATATAGCCGGCCGGCACATCATTATGGCCGCCGCGCGCGCGATAATCGAGCGTAATATTCCCGCCCATGCTGTGTCCGTACAGCACGATTGGAACGTTCGGGTAAAATTCCCGTGCGTATTCGATCAGCGCGTCGATATCTCCAAGCACCTCTGCGCGCGGCGCGCAAGCTCCGCGCACGCCCTGTGAGCGTCCATGTCCGCGCAAATCCATCGACACGACCGCAATACCCGCGCGATGAAAATAGTCCGCCATGCGGCTGAATCTTCCTGCATGCTCTCCGATGCCATGAATCAGACAGACCACGTGCTTTGGATTATCACAAGGAAAGTGATAGCCCTGCACGACACAATTTCTCTTTTCAAAATCAAAAAGCTGATACATTTTTACACCTCCAAAAACTGGAAAATACATTTAAAGCTCAAAATCTTACATTTCAATACCAAAATACGACATCTTTTACTTTTTTTCTTTACTCTCGCTTCTTTTTGCGTTATGCTTTACTTACATCTTAGGAAAGGCTTAATGAGTCAGAACAAAGGAGGTAAGAATCATGGAACACATGGAACAAGTGGAACAAAACAGTCAATGTTCCCTTTGCGGAAAGCGGTATCATATTACGGCATTCCACGGCGGATATGTTTGTGAATGCTGCATTGATTACATTAAGACCCATGACTAGGATGAATTCATGAGCAGTATCATGGTTTGGCGTCATCGCAAAGGCACCCCTATGAAATCTATCATGCAAGTTCCCCAATCATTCTGCTTTCAATCTTTTTGAATTGCATCGAGCTTATGCAGCATACCTTCCGAAACAAAACGTTCTGCCTGCCGCTGTTTGTCCCATGTCGGGCAAGCAGCGGCCGCGGAAACGCGAACGCGTTCGGCGTGCCCATCGGCTTTCTGCCTCTTGCTCACCGGCTTCGCTCTTCTTCCCCTGTCGTTTCGACAATGCGCGGCAGCCGCAGCGCCTCTCCACCGTCTATTTCACACGTCCGGCTCCCGCCTGTTTCTTTTTCGTTCCTTGCCCCGTTCTTGCCTGCCTTCTTGCCTGCCTGGATTCACTTTTCGCGCGGCGTTTCTCCTGATTCTGCTGTACGCGTTTTTGGTGCGCCGCGCGGCTGATTTTTTTCTTCGTCTTTGGCTTCATCACCGCGTAGCCAAAGCGACCGAGCGGTTGTTTTTTGATCCCGAAATACTGCCCGTGGACATAAGCCATCAGTCCGGCCTTCTCCATCTCGAATCGGTCTTTTTCATCGATGAGTTCCTCGTCAACATGAACGGCGACAATCTCCGCGACGAACATGTCATGCGACGGATATTCGTGAACCTCTCGTACTTTACACTCCAGATTGATCGGAGATTCCGCGATCATTGGACAGCTTACCTCGCCTGCGGCAAGCGGCGTCAATTTCATTTCGGTGAATTTATCAACCTCACGCCCTGACTTCACGCCGCAGTAATCGGTCGCGAAGGTCAATGCCTCCGTCGTCAGATTGATGACAAATTCACCGCTTTCCGCGATCAAATCATGAGAATAGCGAGATTTGCGCACAGAAATATAGGTCATCGGCGGCGTGGAATTGACAATGCCTGTCCACGCAATCGTGATAATATTCGGTTTTTCGAGGCTGCCGCAGCTGACCATGACCGCGGGCAGCGGCATCAGCAGCGTCGCCGGCTTCATTGTTTTTTTCATCTTCATTTCTCCTTGTTTCTTTTGCGTTAGCAGGCTTTACAGCTGCCGCAGGGCATACGCGCGCGGATACCGCACAACTTTCCTTCTGTTCCCCGCGTCGGCTCAATCGCTGCGCACGCCTCCATGACGCAGTTTTTGCAGAATTTCTTCAAAATACGCAGGCAGCGGCGCGGTAAATTCCATATAGTCTCCGGTGCGTGGATGCACGAAGCCCAGCACGCCCGCGTGCAGCATCTGTCCCTCCTGCGTGAGATTCTGTTTTTTTGGTCCGTAGACCGGGTCGCCGACCAGCGGATGCTTGATATAGGCCATATGTACGCGAATCTGATGCGTTCTTCCGGTTTCGAGTTTTGCCTCAATCAGTGTATAGCGGCCAAACCGCTCCAGCACGCGCCAATGCGTGACCGCGCGTTTGGAGTTCTGCGTCGTCACGGCCTGCCGCAGACGGTTCGTAGGGTCTCTGCCAATCGGCGCGTCAATGCTGCCCTCGTCCTGCACGAGATTGTCATAAACAAGCGCTGTATACCTGCGCGTGATGCTGTGCGCGGCGAGCTGCGCTGAAAGCGATTCGTGCGCCATATCGTTTTTGGCAATCATCAAAAGCCCGCTGGTATCCTTGTCTATCCGATGCACAATGCCGGGTCGCACAACGCCGTTAATCGACGATAGCCGATCGCCGCAGTGATACATCACCGCATTGACCAGCGTACCGGTATAATTTCCGACAGCGGGGTGCACGACCATGCCTTTTGGTTTGTTGACAACCAGTACATCCTCGTCCTCAAAGACAATCTCCAACGGGATGTTTTCCGCTTCGATTTTGAGTTGCTCCGGCTCCGGAACACGAAGCTCGACACGATCTCCGGCTGTGGTCAGATATTTCTTTTTGGTGCAGCTTTTTCCGTTTACCGTCAGATTCCCGCCTTCGATCAACTTTTGGATAAAGCTGCGTGAAGTATCCGGTAATAGCAAAGAAAGCACTGAATCAATTCGAGTGCTTTGGTTGTCTTCGTCTATGATAAAGTTATATGCTGTTTCCCGGTTCATGTTTTTCTCCTGCGGTTACGCCCTGCGTTTTATCAAAGAAAAAGATGTATACGACCAGAAACGCGCAGCCGACGCAGATACAAATATCCGCGATGTTAAAGACCGGCCAGATATGAAAGTCGAACATATCCGTCACATAGCCCAACGCCATGCGATCGATCAGATTGCCGAAGCCTCCCGCGATGATGAGCTGCAGGGCAAGGCGCAGCGTAAAATGCGCGTCCTTATGTCGTTCCATGTACCATAGCGCGACCAAAAGCGCCGCAAACGGCACGACCGTCAAAAAAACGCCTCGTCCGGTAAAGAGGCTGAAGGCGGCGCCGCGATTCTGCACATAGGTGATCGAAAAAATGCTGCCGATGATCGAAAAGGTTTCTCCGACATACATCGTTCTTCGGATGAGCAGCTTCAAAAGCTGATCGCAGACAATCAGCCCGATAATCCATAAATACCTGAATTTTTTCATCTAATTTATCGCAGGCGTTCCAAGCTTGAAAACACCTGCTGCCTTTCTTTTCTGATAAGAGTCTCTGCCTTTCCCTGCCCGGCGCCTAAGGGCGGGCAACGATGGTCTTGCTCAGATCCGGCTTTTGTTCCGGCTCCGGCGCGGCGGCAGATTCCGTGGATTGTTCTTTGTCTTGCGCATCCTCCGTTTGCGGGATGTTCTTGCTCAGTTCCTCGCGAAAATCCGTCATGGAAGCCGGAAGGAAGTCCTGTTCAAAATCCTCCAGGATATCCTCGCCTACGAAGTCCAAACGATCCAGTTCTGTTTCCAGCATTGCTTTGTAACGACCGCGCAGCATCTCGACTCTGCTTCTGAGGCGGTTGCCCTCTGCCGTCAGTCTGGAGATGGAATCCTTCGCGTCCTTGGTGATCAGACTGGCTTCCAGCTCCGCGTTCTTAAGCAGAATCTCCGCTCTCCGTTCAGCGCTGGCGGCGATATCGTTCATCAGAGATTTGGCTGCCTCCAAAGTCTCATAGACGGAAGTCTCCGTAGACATGTGCTGATCCACATGGGTCTGCGCTTTTGCGACCTCCTCCTTGAGCTGCCTGTTCTCGCGCAGCAGCTTTTCCATATCGACAATAATCAAATCGAGGAAATCATCGACCTCCTCCATATCATAGCCTCGCTTAACTCTGCTAAAATCTTTGTTTTCTATATCTGCAGGTGTAATCATTGCTCCCTCCCTAAAAGATGATATAAACCAATCTGACCAGCACATTTGTTCCAAACTGGATGAGCAGCAGCGCGATCAACAGTGAAAAATCAATCATGCCTGTGTTAAATCTGCTCATAAAATTTCGGCATGGCGCGACGATCGGTTCGGTGAAGCGGATCAACGCCATATAGATCTTGCCCAGTGTGGTGTAGGTATTCGGCTGTGTAAACCAGCTCATGATTGCCCGCACCACCAGCGCGGTGCTGAGTATCTCCCCAAACGTATAGATTGCGTATACAAGTATTCCCTTCATCTCAAATCTCCCCTATTTCCAAGGATTTTTATTTGCCCCTCCGAAGTCAAAGGCGCTTCTGTCATCCTGTCCGGCTGCGATGTCCACACTCTCCGGCGCGAAGATGAAAATGTTATTGGCGACCTTCTGCACGTTCCCGTTCAGCGCGTAGGTCGCGCCGCTCAAAAAGTCAAAGATTTTTTTGGCTGTTTCCGTCTCGATCTTTTCCAAATTGATGATGACCGGACGACGTCCCTTGAGGCTGTCCACCAGCTTCGGGCATTCATCGAAGCTCTTCGGTTCGATGACGACCAGCTTAAACGCGCTGGTTCCCGCGATTGAAATCTTCTGGCTGATCGGTACGGCTTTGTTATTCTCAGTTCCTGCAGGCTTTGGCTGGAAACTGCTTACTGGCCTTCTCGTTTCCTCCTTTGCGAGCTGAGCCTTGGCTGCCGCGATGTCTTCTTCGGTAAAATCATCTTCCACGTCTTCAATGCCGACTAATTTTTTGAAAGTATCTCCTAATCCCATTTCCGTTCCTCCTATTTTTTTGAATAATCTCTGGCGCCAAAGATGGAGGTTCCGATGCGGATCAAATTGGAGCCGTTTTCGATGGCAACCTCAAAGTCATTGGACATGCCCATGGACAGATATTTAAAATCCAAATTCGGATGCTGCACTTTGGCATATTCGTCATACAGCTTTTTGACTGCCGCGAAATACTGTCCGGCATCCTCCGGATTGTCTTCAAATGGCGCGATGCACATCAGCCCGCGGATCTTGACATGCGGGCAGCTCGCGAGAATGTCCCGGATCATCTGACCGGTCTCCCCGGTCGTGATGCCGAACTTGCTCTCTTCCTGCGCAGAATTGACCTGGATCAGGATGTCCATCGTAATGCCGTGCTGCGCGGCGCGTTTGTCGATCTCTTCCGCAAGTTTCAGCGAATCGACGGAATGTATCATGCATACCTTGTCGATGATATATTTGACCTTGTTGGTCTGCAGATGCCCGATGAGATGCCAGCGAACCGGCTTGACAGCCTCATATTTATTCATGATCTCCTGCACCTTGTTTTCTCCGATGTCGGTGATTCCGCAGTCGATGGCCTCATTGATTTCCGCGGGGTCATGCAGCTTGGTCACTGCGACCAGCAGCACGTCTTCCCCGCTGCGTCCGCTGCGCCGGGCCGCTTCTTGTTTCAGTTGATTGATGCGCGCGATATTTTCTTTAATCGACATTTTCTTCGCTTCCTTTCAATTCCTGAATTTTCTCTTGACTGCGCAGAATTTCATAATAGTTTCGCACAGTTTCTACCATATTTCCCTCCGCGTCCTGATACAGGTTCTTTTCCGCGACGGTAATCTCGCCGTCCTGCGAAAGGATTTTGACCGGAGTGAAATTATAGCCGCCGTATTTGTTAGCTACAAAAACGCCCTTTTGCCCGTTGACCTCCGTAATGCTGTCGGTTTCCAAAAGGATTCCGCTCTTGTCGGAACGGATGAGTTTGCAGGCTTTGGTGCGCAGCTTCTGAAAATTTGTATAATAGCGGTTGCAGGACAGAATCACTTGCAGCTTGTCCCCCTGCACTGCAGTGCTGCTGATTTTCATCTTGATCGGGCTTTCGTCCTCATCCCCAAAATCTACCAAAACCGTATTGTTCTCCTGGTAGTCTTCGGCTTTATCCTTCTCCAGCCAGCAAATAATATACCACTGACTGTTATCGACAATCTTAAAGATCGGATCACCCGCGGCTGCCGTCCCTGACACGCACTTGCGCAGGCTGTAGTCCGGTTCGCCTTCCTGCGGCTTTTGCTTCACCTTTTGCAGGAAACTGCTGTCCGCGGTGGCCATCGTATCCGGGGTCAAAACCGACTCCAAGCCGTCATAAAAGTAGCTGACAATGCCATTTTCGCCGGAATAATAGCCTTGACCGCCGACCGTCACGATCCGGCTGCCCTTTCGCATCAGGCTGCCGCCGGAGATCACGCGGTCTGTCGCGCCGCCGCCATCCGCGGTATAGAGCCGTTCGTTTCGCACAAACAGAGCTTCGCTCTCTTCTCCGATCTGCAGGGAACCGTACTCCGCCACATAGGTCTCGACGAAAATATCGGAAACCTTTGGGACGATGTAAATGCACACATACAGTGCCAGACAAAGCAGCAGATATATCAGTACGCCTATTCTGAATTTTGCTTTTTGATTCATCTTCATACTTATTTATCTTACCACAAAATCTCGTGCGTGACAACTAGCTGTCGCTGGTTTTGTGCACGATTTCTTCCAGTATTTTTCGTTCTTCTTTTGTCAGATCTTTTTGTTTTTCGACATAGTTTCGAAACAGATCCGGCCGCCGTTTTTGGGTCAGCTCCAGAGAGTTTCGGTACTGCGCAAGATGGATCAGCTTATGATTTCCGTTACAGAGCACCTCCGGTACTTCCATGCCCTCATAGTTCTGCGGTTTGGTGTACTGGTCGAATTCCAGCAGGCCAGAATAAATCGACTCCTCGGTCGCGGATTCCTGCGCGCCGAGTACCTGCGGGATAAACCGCGCCACGCTGTCGATCAAGACCATCGCCGGCAGCTCGCCGCCGGTCAGAATGTAGTCGCCGATGGAGATCTCTTCCATATTCCACGCGTCCAGCACGCGCTGATCGACGCCTTCGTAATGTCCGCAGAGGATGACAAGTTCTTCCTCGCGCGCCATCTGCTCGATCATCGGCTGATCCAGCATACGGCCGCGCGGTGACATATAGAGGATATGCTTGTTCTCAGCGCGAATCGCCCGCAGCGCGTCAAAGATCGGCTGCGCGCTCATCACCATGCCCGGGCCGCCGCCGTAAGGCGTGTCGTCGGTTCTTTTATGCTTGTCCAGTGTGTAGTCTCGAATATTGATCAAATCAATATCCAAAATTCCTTTTTCTCCGGCTCTTCCCAAAATGCTGCTCTCCGTCACAGCCGGAAACATCTCCGGAAACAAGGTCAAAACATGAATTTTCATTCCGTCCGCACCGCCTCATCATCGATAAATCCCGGGATTAAGGCTACGGTGACGATTCTTTGTGCCATATCAACCTTCTTGACAAACTCCGCAACAGCCGGAATCATCGTCTCCTTGCCGCTTAGCAGGGTGATGACATAAACGTCCTGCGCTGCGCCCTGCAATACATCCTGAATCTTGCCGATCACGCTGCCGTTCTTCTCGTCGCGGACCTCGCAGCCAATCAGATCCCGCACATAAAAGGTATCGTCCGGCAGCTCCGGCAGATCCGCCTCGGTGATATAGATATCGCGCTCTTTCAGCGCTTCGGCCGCGTTGCGGTCATCTACGCCCCGCAGCTTGAGGATGACAATGTTTTTTTGGTAGCGCACGTTCTGAATCTCATACGGCGTGAAGCCCTTTTTTTGCTCCACGAGGATTTCTTTCAGCGCTTCATATCGTTCCTTGCGATCTGAGTAGGAGTAGACCTTGACCTCTCCGCGCAGCGCGACCGCGTTGACGATTTTTCCAATCTTAATTTTTTCCATGCTTCTTATTTTCCGTTTTTTCCCTTATGATTGCGATAGGCACATACCCGCGCGGTTGCCCGCCGATGCATGTGCCTATTGTTTTCGCGAAAAATCATGATGCTTTACTCTCTCATGATTTCTACTGTCACCTTTTTATTATTTTTTGTGGCCGCAGCCTTAACAACGGTACGCAAAGCTTTCGCAATTCTTCCTTGCTTACCGATGACCTTCCCCATATCTTCGGGTGCTACCCGAAGATGGATGACCGTGCCTTGTTCGTCTTCTGTTTCTGTGACTACGACACCGTCCGGGTTGTCTACAAGTGACTTTGCAATTGCTTCAACCAATTTTGTCATTAGTTTTCACCGTTTCCTTATTTTTCGATAATGCCTGATTTTACAAATAAAGCCTTTACTGTATCTGTCGGCTGCGCGCCGTTCGCAAGCCATTTCTTTGCGAGCTCCGCGTCAAGCTTGATGTCCTTCGGTTCTGTCATCGGATTGTAGTAACCGATTTCCTCGATGAATCTGCCGTCTCTCGGCGCTCTGGAATCCGCGACAACAACTCTGTAAAACGGCTTTTTGTGTGCTCCCATTCTCTTTAATCTGATCTTAACCATTGTGTAAATCCTCCTTAAAATAATCCTTTCAGTCTTTTATTTTTTTTCATAAAGCCGGGGCTGCTGAATTGTTTCATCAATTTCTTCGTGTCCTCGTACTTTTTGATTAAGCTGTTGATCTTGCTGACCGGCTGTCCGCTGCCCGCCGCAATACGCTTACGTCTGCTGGCATTGAGCAGAGACGGGTTTTTTCGCTCCGCCGGCGTCATGGAATAAATGATGGCTTCCATCTGTTTGAATTCTTTTTCGCCCTTGGCGATGTCGTCTTCGCTGATCTTGCCCGCGCCCAGACCCGGGATCATGTCGAGCATCTTGCCGATGCCGCCCATCTTCTGGACTTCTCCCATCTGATCCAGGAAATCCTCCAACGTGAATTCGTTCTTTCTGAGTTTCTTTTCGAGCTTGGCTGCCTTCTCCTCGTCGTAGGTTTCCTGCGCCTTTTCGATTAAGGAAAGCATGTCGCCCATGCCCAGGATACGCGATGCCATCCGCTCCGGGTGGAACGGCTCCAGCGCGTCGGCTTTTTCACCGACGCCGATGAACTTGATCGGTTTGCCTGTCACCTTCTTGGCAGAAAGCGCCGCGCCGCCGCGCGAATCGCCGTCCATCTTCGTCATGATAATGCCGTCGATGCCAAGCGCTTCGTTAAAGCCTTCGGCCGCATTGACCGCGTCCTGACCAGTCAAGGCATCGACAACGAGCAGAATCTCGTGCGGTTTCACCGCCTTTTTGACTCTGACCAGTTCGTCCATGAGTTCCTGATCGATCTGCAAGCGTCCCGCGGTATCGACGATCAAAACATCATACCCCCTGCGTTCCGCTTCTTTTTTGGCCTTGAGCGCGATATCCTCCGCGACCTTGTTGCCGCGGTCGGTAAAGACCGGAACATCGACCGTCTTGCCGACGACTTCGAGCTGATCGATCGCCGCCGGTCTGTAGATATCGCAAGCCGCCAGCATCGGCTTTTTGCCGTTTTTTTTGAGATATGCCGCGAGCTTGCCGCAGGTGGTGGTCTTACCGGTACCCTGCAGACCGACCATCAGGAGCGTGGTAAATCCGCTCGGTGCATAGGTCAGCTTGCTGTTGGTGCCGCCCATCATTTCGACCAGCTCATCGTTTACGATCTTGATCACCTGCTGTCCCGGCGTCAGGCTCGCGAGGACGTCCTGCCCCATCGCCTTTTCCTTGACAGCGGAAACAAATTCCTTGACAACCTTGAAGTTGACGTCTGCTTCGAGCAGGGCCAATTTGACCTCCCGCATGGCGTCGTTGATGTCCGCTTCCGTGAGTACGCCCTTACCGCGCAGCTTTTTAAAGGTATTTTGTAACTTGTCAGATAAACTCTCAAATGCCATAAGTAATTCTCCATACGGTCCGCGCCGCAGAGTGCAGACCGCTAGACCATGCTGCCTCCGCCGGGGCTAAGCCTCCAGCGTGTTGATGATCTGTTTGATTTCTTCCAGTTTTACGGTCAGATCGCTGCTCGTTTCCGCAAACTCCGCGATCAGCGCGTCGATTTTTTCATCGATGCGCCCGATCACCGCCTCCGAACGCTGCAGTGTCTTGACAAGACCGAGCTTCTGCTCGTATTCCGCCAGCGCCTGCTCCGCTTTTTTTAAGGTATCATGCACTGCCTGCCGCGAGATGCCGAACTCCTCCGCAATCTCCGAAAGCGAATAGTTCTCCTCATGGTAGAGCGCCATGACCTCCTGCTGCCGTTTGGAAAGCAGCTGACCGTAAAAATCATATAATAAACTGTTCTCTGCGATGCTTTCGATTTTCATGCTGCACTGTCCTTGCAAAATATCGGGTGTCAACAAAAAAACTTGACACCTTTGTTAGGATACCATAGTTCCCGCATGGTGTCAAGCTTTTTTACTTGAAAGAATT
>OLOV01001222.1_pt1 | contig 20673 bp, 20 predicted proteins | sample 1672931 | NCBI WGS metagenome assembly OLOV01 (sample SAMEA3136738, study PRJEB25190) | human gut metagenome | biome: human gut; feature: human-associated habitat; material: faeces | place: Austria | collected 2013
CGGCAGCGCCATCGCCTCCAGCTCCATGGCCACGGAGATGATCAAGGGCAAGACCGTCGATGAGGCGCTGGCGCTGACCAACAAGGAGGTGGTGGAGGCGCTGGGCGGGCTGCCTGCCCACAAGCTGCACTGCTCTGTGCTGGCGGAGGAGGCGGTGAAGTCCGCGGTGAAGGACTACTACGACAAAAACGGCATCGCCTACGACAAGAGCAAATTCCCCGACTGTGAGAGCTGCGAGAGCTGCCGCATGGTGTGAGGACATGAAAAAAGGGCCGCCCCCGGCGGTCCTTTTTTGTGTATAGAGGGTCATTCGGCGGAGGCGTCCCCGGCTTCCCGGGCCAGGAGGGCTTTTTTGGCCGCCACGGCGGACTGGGCACAGCCGTATTCCCAGTTCCAGGGGTCTTTGCGGCAGATGCCGTCGGCAAAGGGGATGAAGATGGACAGCAGGCCCACCGCCGCCAGTATCCAGCAGTACCACATACCGCCTACGATGGCGGCGGGGCTGGTGCGGAGGGCGTCGCTGCTGACGGTGGCGTTGGTCAGGGTAGCGGCGCTGAGAAGCTGCGCACCGTAGGGGATGATGCCCTGGAACACGCAGGAGAAGATGTCCAGCAGAGAGGCGGTGCGGCGGGGATCGACCCTGTACTCCCGGGACACGTCGCGGGCCATGTCGCCGGCCACGATGATGGCTACGGTATTGTTGGCGGTGGCGCAGTCGCAGAGAGAGACCATGGCGGCGATGCCTACCTGGGCGGACTTGTTGCCCTTCATGACGCGGCGGAGCTTCTGGATGATCCAGGCGATGCCGCCGTTTTTGGCGATCAGCTCCGACATACCGCCGCACAGCAGGGTGAGGAAGAACACCTCATTCATGCCGGTGAAGCCGGTCCACACGCTCTGGGCAAAGGAGGCCACGGTCATGTCACCGCTGAAGATGCCCACCAGACCGGCGGAGAAGATGCCGATGGTCAGGGCGAAGAATACGTTCATGCCGCACAGGGCCAGCACCAGCACCAGCAGGTAGGGCAGGACCTTGATGAGGTCGAAGGGCAGGGCTTCCAGGGGCATGACCGTCTCCGGGCGGCCGAAGACCAGCAGCAGGACCAGGGTGATGAGGGCCGCAGGCAGGGCGATGAGGAAGTTGACACGGAACTTATCCCGCATCTCGCAGCGCTGGCTGCGGGTGGCGGCGATGGTGGTGTCGGAGATCATGGACAGGTTGTCGCCGAACATGGCGCCGCCCACCACCGCGCCGATGACCACCGTCAGGGACAGGCCGCCCTTTTCCGCGATGCCGACGGCGATGGGGATGACGGCGGTGACGGTGCCCATGGAGGAGCCGGTGGCCGTGCCCATAAAGGCGGAGATCAGGAACAGGCCCGCCGCCAGAAATTCTACCGGCACAAGGGACAGGCCCAGGTTCACCGTGGACTCGCGGCCGCCCATGGCGGCGGCCACGCTGGCAAACGCGCCGGCCAGGATGTAGATCATGAGCATGGTCAGAATGTCCACATTGGCCGCGCCCTTGGCAAAGGTGTCAAACTTCTCGTTGATCGTTCCCTTGAACATGACAAAGGCTGTCAGCACCGCCAGGAACATGGCGGTGACGGAGGGGAACTGGTAAAAGGCCATGTCCATGCCCCGCGCCTGGTAGTAGATGCCGGCGCCCATGTAGATAACGATGAACACCGCGAAGGGGATCAGCGCCAGGCCGCTGGGCCGCTTTTCGTTACTATCTTTCATGTGATTTTCCTCTTTTTTCCTTTCTGTCTCTTCTATCGCGCAGAAAATGTCCGCGCCGCAGAGGCGGCGCGGGCATTTCCAAGACATATAGTACCGGGAAAGGGCGGGGATGTCAACAGATATTTACAATTTATGTAGTATCTGGTTATCTAAAAAAGTGATAGCAGAACGGGGCGGACATACCTGCGGTCACGCATCGTGGACGGGGCGGAGGGTGTAGACATCGGTGCGGCGGGCGGAGAGCAGAGGGAGCTGTTGGCGGACGGCGTCCACACGGGGCAGGTCCAGGTCGGTGACGGCCACCTCCTCCCCGTGGCCGCAGGTGTGGAGCACCGTGCCCCAGGGGTCGCAGACGATGGAGTGTCCCCAGGCCACGTAGGAGGCGGTCTCATCGCGGGCGGGGGACGTGCCCACGGTGAAGCACTGGGTGTCCACGGCGCGCTGGCGGAACAGCAGCTCCCAATGGGCCGGGCCGGTGGTCATATTGAAGGCGGCGGGGACGAGAAGAACCTTCGCGCCGGAGAGGGCCATCAGGTGGGCCAGCTCGGGAAAGCGGAAGTCGAAGCAGATGCACAGCCCCATTCTGCCCCAGGGAGTGTCGAACACGGTGACCTCCGAGCCGGGGGAGAGGGTGGCGGATTCCCGGAAGGACTGGCCGCCGGGCACGTCGATGTCGAAGAGGTGCAGCTTGCGGTGGTGGGCCGCGCAGCGGCCGGAGGGGTCGAAGACATAGGAGGTGTTATACACCTTGCCGTCGGACAGCTCCGGCACAGAGCCGCCCACCAGCCACAGGCGCTTTTCCCGGGCCAGGGCGGAGAGAAACTGGTACGCTTCGCCGCCGGGGGCTTCGCCGTAGGCGCGGAAGCAGCGGTTGTCGTAGGGGCAGCAGAACATCTCCGGCAGGACGGCCATGTCCGTCGGGCCGGCCTGCTCCAGCAGGGCGGCGGCGCGGCGGAGGTTCTCCGTCTTGTCGGGGGTGACGTGCATTTGAATTTGAGCGATCTTCATAGTCAGAACTCCCTCAGCACCAGGTCGGTGACGCCGTCGTGGATGGTGACCAGGCGCTTGACCTGGCCGCGGTGGGTGTAGGTGGTCCAAAGCATATCGCGGATGGCCGTACCGCCGCGGTAGCCGTGGATCAGGCGCAGGCGGTACGTGCCGCTGCCGGCGCGGCGGAGGGCCGCGTCGATGGCGATCTGCGCCTGATAGGTGTTCATGCCGTGGAGATCCAGCTCCACGATGCCGCCGGTCATGGACATTCCTCCTTGCCAATGGATGGTAGTGTTTGCTCAATCATACCGCAAAGGAATTGAGTTTTCAATGGAGATGTGGTAAAATAACAAGACGAAAGGGAGATGAGTGGTCGTGCAGGTGCTGGTGGTGTCAGACAGCCACGGAAGAGTGGACAACATGATACGGGCGGTGGAGCGGGTGCAGCCGGACTATGTGCTGCATCTCGGGGACTGCCAGCGGGATCTGGAGAAGCTGCGGCGGGAGTTTCCGGGGCTGCCCATGGAGGGCGTGCCGGGGAACTGCGACTGGGGCAGCTATGACCAGCCGGAACGGCTCATCGAACTGGGCGGCGTGCGGATACTGATGCTGCACGGACATACCCGGAACGTGAAGAGCTCGCCTATGGCGGCCATGTATGCCGCCAGGGAGTACGGCGCGCAGGTGCTGCTGTTCGGGCACACCCACCGGCCGCTGGTGGACAACGACGGGACGCTGCTGACGCTGAACCCCGGCGCGGCGGGGGACTGGGAGCATCCTACCTGCGGCGTATTGACCATTGAGAACGGAAAGGCGGACGTGAAGACCGTCTCACTGCGAGAGAAAAAGGAGTAAAAGGGCTATGTTTTACATCGGATGTCATCTGTCGGCCTCGGAGGGCTTTTTGGCCATGGGGCGCACGGCGCTGTCCATCGGGGCGAACACGTTTCAGTTCTTCACCCGCAATCCCCGGGGCAGCAGGGCCAAGGCCATCGACCCCAAGGACGCGGAGGCGTTTTTGGCGCTGGCGAGGGAGAACGGGTTCGGGACGCTGGTGGCCCACGCGCCGTACACCATCAACCCCTGCTCCAAGGACGAGCGGACGCGGGAGTTTGCGCGGCTGACCATGGCGGACGACCTGCTGCGGATGGAGTATGTGCCGGGGAACGTGTATAACTTCCACCCGGGCAGCCACACCGGACAGGGCGTGGAGACGGGCATCACAGAGATCGCCGCGACGCTGAACGCCATACTGACGCCGGGACAGACCACCACGGTGCTGCTGGAGACCATGGCGGGCAAGGGCAGCGAGGTGGGCAGCCGGTTCGAGGAGCTGCGGGAGATCATAGACCGGGTAGAATTGAAGGACAAGCTGGGTGTGTGCATGGACACCTGCCATGTGTCCGACGCGGGGTATGACATCGCGGGGGACCTGGACGGGGTGCTGACGGAGTTTGACCGGGTCATCGGACTGGACAGGCTGAAGGCGGTACACGTGAACGACAGCATGAACCCGCTGGGCGCGCATAAGGATCGCCACGCCCGCATCGGCGAGGGGGATCTGGGGGCGGAGGCGCTGGGCCGGGTGGTGCGTCATCCGGCGCTGGCGGGGCTTCCCTTTGTGCTGGAGACACCCAATGAGCTGGAGGGCTACGCCCGGGAGATCGCGCTGCTGAAGGAGCTGAGAGGGGAATGATGCTGCGCATATCCGCGCTGGTCATCGCTGCGGTGACGGCGGCGGGCTTGTGTAAGAAGGCGTGGCTGCCGGAGAAGAAGTGCATCCGGGCGGGATTTTTTGTATACTACACCCACCTGAGCAATATAGTGGTGCTGGTGTATGAGCTGGCCCTGGGGGCAAGCGGACATGATATGACCTGCGGCGCGTTCCGGTGGTTCAGCTCGCCGGGGGTGGCGCTGAGCGTGACGCTGTGCATCTATGTGACCCATCTCATCTACGCGCTGGTGCTGATCCCGCTGGCCAAGCATGACAACGACGAGAGCTGGCTGAAGGGTCGGTACAGCTTTGCCAACGTGTGCGTGCATTACATCGTGCCGGGACTGGTGGTGGTGCAGTGGCTGCTGTGGCAGGACAAGGCCGGGCTGACCGTATGGCACGCGGTGTGGTGGCTGGTGCTGCCGGTGGCGTACTTCGTGTTTGTGATGCTGCGGGCACGGACGGGAAAGCCCATCGGGCTCAGCGGAGAGCTATACCCGTACCCGTTTCTGAACTATCCGGCGCTGGGCGCAAGGCGGTTCTGGCGGTGCGTGGCGGGTATCCTGACGGGGTTCTTCCTGCTGGGGCTGCTGTTTGTGCGCATCGGCGGGCTGCTGGGCGGCAGAATGGAATAAGAAAAAGCACCCGGAAGGGTGCTTTTTTGATGCCTGTGTTATACTTCCAATGAAACCATTTCTTTCAGGGGGGAAAAGTCCGTCCAGGGGTAGGTATCGGGGGGTGGGCAGGTGACATCCAGGGGCTGACCGGTGACAGGGTGGGTCAGGGCCAAACGGAAGGACCACAGGGCCGGGGAGCAGGGGGCCTTGCTGCCGTAGCGGACGTCGCCCAGCAGGGGCAGTCCCCGGTGGGAGAACTGGACGCGGATCTGGTGGGTGCGGCCGGTGTGCAATCGGACGCGCACCAGCGTCAGGCCGTCGTGATGGGCCAGGGCGGTGTAGTCAAGCCGAGCCTCCCGGACGCCCTTACGCATACGGGTGACCACATAGCTCTTGTTGTGGGTGGCGTCACGGAACAGCAGGTCGGTGAGGGTGTCGGCGTCCTTTTCCGGCGTGCCCCGGAGAACGGCCAGGTATTCCTTGGTGACGCGGTGCTCCGCCACGGCGGCGGTGAGCTTGCCGGTGACATCCCGGCGGCGGGAGAACAGCATGACGCCGCCCACCGCCTTATCGAGACGGTGGACGGTGGCGATATAGTCGTTCTGGCCCAGGGCGCGGTAGTGCCGCCGCAGCAGGGCGGGCATACAGGCGGCAGCGTCACTGTCCTCGGACAATACACCCACGGGCTTGACGCAGAGGACGAGGAATTTGTCCTCGTACAGGATACGCAGGTCTTCCATGGCCTCGTCAGCGGCGGCGGCCACGGTAGGCGTGCTGACGGTAGCCCTTGTTGGACTTGCCGTAGCGGCGGTCGCGGCCGTAGAGCTTGAACCACAGCACCAGCGCGGCCACCAGCACCACCAGCGCGATGGCGGCGATGCGGACAGAGGGACGGGAGAAGAACAGACCGATGTTGTGGCGGGCCAGCAGAAAACGGCTGACGGATACGTCCGCCACGGCCAGCAGGGGTACGGTGACGCAGTCCTGCCCGTTGTAGCTGACGGTGATCTCGCCCAGCCGGTCGCCGGCGGCGATGGGGGCGTTGGCCGTCTCGTTGTCCAGCTTGACGGTGCGGACCAGGTCCTCATCCTTCACGTCCTTGGGCAGCATGGCCTCCGTCGTTTCCGCGGGGTGGACGGCCACGGAGGACACCTGCATGCTGAGGGCCACGGGGACCTCCTGGATCAGCTCGTTCTCATCCAGCACCTGGTGGGAGGCAAAGTTGTCGAAGCCATAGTCAAAGAGCCGGGCCGTCTCGGTGAAGCTCTCCACGATGTAGCCGGAGCCGTTCTCCTTTTCCACCTTCTGCGCGCCCAGCACCACGCTGACCAGCGTGCGGCTGCCGCGGACGGCGGAGGAGACAAGGCACTGACCGGCGGCATCGGTAGAGCCGGTCTTGATGCCCTGCGCGCCGGAGTAGAGGTAGCCGGCCAGCCGCCAGTTGGAGATGAGGGCGTTGGTGCTGTGGAGCACGCGCTCATCCTCCGTCTTGTTGGTGGGGGGGATCTCGTAGGACTTGGTGTTGACGATGGTCATGAAGTCGTCGTGCTTCATGGCCTCCCGGGCGATGAGGTAGAGATCCCAGGCGGAGGAATAGTGGCCGGATTTGGTCAGGCCGGTGGTGTTGGCAAAGTGGGTGTTCTTGCAGCCCAGCTCCTGGGCGCGCTGGTTCATGTGGGCTACGAAGGCGTCCACAGAGCCGTCCAGCGCCTCACCGAGGATGTTGCACGTCTCGTTGGCGGAGATGACCAGCATACAGTAGAGCAGCTGCTCCACCGTCAGCGTTTCGCCCTCCACGATGTCGGCGGTGCTGCCGTCCTCCGGCAGGCCCTTCAGGGCGGAGGCGGTGGCGGTGATGCTCTGGTCCATCCGCAGGTCGCCCCGGTCGATGGCCTCAAAAATCAGCAGAGCGGACATGATCTTGGTGGTGCTGGCGATGTCCAGCTCCGCGTGGATGTCCTTCTCATAGAGGATGGTGTCAGACCCGACATCCACCAGCAGGGCGGCCTTGGCCCGGATGGCCGGGTCTTCCAGACCGTAGACGGGGACGGCGGTGAGGGCGGACAGCAGAACGGTCAGCAAAAAAAGAGATAAAAAACGGCGGATTTTCATAGGAATTTCTCTCCAGGTATGTTATAATGGGATGTAAGGCTGCGGACGGGTGCGCCCGGGCCGTATGTGCAGGGACTATTATAGACGAAAAGAATGGGGTAGTCAACCGTGGGAAAGCGGATAAAATTGACAAGGACGGATATGTATCTGCTGGTGCTGACGGCGCTGTTCTGCCTGGGTATGGCGGCGATATGGTACGCCGCGCCCCGGACGATGACGGGGGACTATCAGGTCACGGCCTCAACGCCGGAGGACGGCGGGACGGCTGCGGCGGCAAGGGTGAACATCAACACCGCGGGGGTCAGTGAGCTGGACGGCCTGCCGGGGATCGGGCCGGTGCTGGCCCAGCGCATCGTGGACTGGCGGACGGAGAACGGGCCGTTCCGGTCGGCGGAGGACTTATTGAATGTGGAGGGCATCGGGCGCTCCACGCTGGAAAATCTGCAGGGCTGCATCATCATGGAGGAGATGGAATGAAAATACTGGTCGTGGACGACGAGAAGCTGCTGGTCAAGGGCACGAAGTTCAATCTGGAGAACGAGGGCTATGAGGTGGCGACGGCCTACGACGGCGCGTCCGCCGTGGAGCTGGCGAAAAAGGGGGATATAGATCTGATCGTCATGGACGTGATGATGCCGGGGCTGTCCGGCAGCGACGCGTGTATGCAGGTCCGGGAGTTCTCCAATGTGCCTATCATCATGCTGACGGCCCGCAGCGAGGACAGCGACAAGCTGATGGGCTTCGCCTGCGGCGCGGACGACTATGTGACGAAGCCGTTCAACATTCTGGAGCTGAAGGCCAGGATACGGGCGCTGCTGCGCCGGGCCGCCGGGAACGGACAGCAGGGACAGGCACGGCAGAGGACGCCGCTGCTGACGGTGGGCGATCTGAGCCTGGACACGGAGCAGCGGGTGGCTATCCGGGATGGAAGGACCATCGACCTGACGGCCAAGGAGTACGACCTGATCGAGCTTCTGATGAAGAACCCCCGGCGGGTATACAGCCGGGAGAGCCTGATGGATCTGGTGTGGGGTTATTCCTACGCAGGGGATTACCGGACGGTGGATGTGCACATCCGGCGGCTGCGGGAGAAGCTGGAGGCCAACCCGGCCTCGCCGGTGCACATCATGACGAAGTGGGGAGTTGGTTACTATTTCACAGGAGAGGAACAGCCCACCGCGTAAGGCGGCGTGGGTGGAAAAGGCAGAGGCCCGCGCAAAGACGCTGTGGGGGCGCGTTTCGCCGTGGCTGAAAACGCTGCGGGGCAAGGCAACCCTGCAGATGAAGTTCAGCCTGAGCTATATTTTGGTCATCGCGGCGGTGCTGCTCCTGCTGAACTCCTATCCGCTGCTGGTGTCCCAGAACCTGATGGTGAAATCGTCGCAGAACAACCTGCGCAGCGCGGCCAAGGTCATCGAGTCGGCGCTGATGGGACTGGAGAAGCTGACGAAGGAGAATGTGGCCACGGCGCTGGAGGGACTGGATGAGTCCGGCGCGGACCGTATCATGGTGATGGACAGCGCGGCCAGGGTGATGTATGACACCCGCGACGGCGGCAACGCCGTGGGAAAATACGCGCTGTACTCCGTGGTGACGGTGGCGCTGCGGGGAGACGACGCATCCTATTGCAGGTACGACGGGACGGCGTTTCTCAGCCGCGTGGCTACGCCGGTGGTGTATCACAACCAGGTCGTGGGCGCGGTGTACGCCTACAGCTATGACACGGAGCAGGCGGGACTGCTGGAGGCGTTCCGCCATAATCTGCTGATCATCTCGCTGATGATCGCGCTGCTGGTGGCAGGGCTGAGCATCGTGCTGAGCCGGATGCTGACCCGGCAGATCGGCGGCCTTCTGCAGGCCATCCGCAACGTGCGGGAGGGCGCGTACAGCCATCGGGCCGATGCCAGCGGCACGGACGAGATCGCCCAGATCGCGGCGGAGTTCAACAGCCTGACAGACCGCCTGCAGACCACGGAGAACGCACGGCGGCGGTTCGTGTCCGACGCCAGCCACGAGCTGAAAACGCCGCTGGCGGGCATACGGCTGCTGACGGACTCCATTTTGCAGACGGAGGGCATGGACGAGGAGACCACGAAGGAATTCGTCACCGACATCGGACGGGAGGCGGAGCGGCTGAGCCGTATCACGGAGAACCTGCTGCGGCTGACGCGGCTGGACAGCGGCGTGGTGCAGCAGCCCTATCCGGTGGCCGTCGGGCCGGTGCTGGAACGGGTGGAGCGGATGCTGAACATGGTGGCGGCGGAGAAGGGCGTGACCATCTCCGGGCAGGCGGCGGAGGACGCCGTGGCCCTGGCCACCGATGACGACGTACACCAGATACTGTATAACCTGATGGAGAACGCCATCAAATACTCCGCGGCGGAAAACGGCTTTGTGCGGGCGGAGGCCCGGGTGGAGGACGGAAGAGTGGTCGTCACCGTCACCGACAACGGCATCGGTATCCCGGATGAGGACCTGCTCCATGTGTTCGACCGGTTCTACCGGGTGGACAAGATGCGCTCACGGGAGGTGGGCGGCACGGGCCTGGGCCTGTCCATCGTGAAGGACACCGTGGAGAACCGGGGCGGCACGATCACCGCCGGACACGGCCCGGAGGGCGTGGGCACGGTGTTCACCGTGACGCTGCCCCTGGCGGAAAGGGGTGACGAGGCATGAGACGGCGCATAGGTATATGGCTGCTGGCATCGCTGCTGGTATGGTCGGCGGCGGGCTGCGGCACGAAGAACGCGGCGGCCGACGCGGCGGCGGAGAAGGTCTCGGCTTACCTGCGGCTGTACTGCCCGGCGGATCTGAGCGAGAAGAACAGGAGCGCCGGGGGCGGCGATGCGGTGAACGGCATCCCCATCAGCTGGAAGCAGGTGCGGGGCGACGACCGGGGGCGGCAGCAGCAGGCGCAGTATATCATGGAGCTGCTGCTGGGCGGCTGTACGGACAAGGACTTTATCTGCCCCGTGCCGAAGGGGACGGCGGTGAACAGCTGTACCGTCACCGGCGGCACGGTGTCGGTGGATCTGAGCCGGGAGTATGAGCAGCTGGTGGGCGTGGAGCGCACCATCGCGGACTACTGCATCACCCTGTCGCTGATGCAGCTGGACGGCATCTACGCCGTGCGGCTGACGGTGAACGGACTGCTGCCGGAGGGACGGACCAACGGAGTGTATACCTCGGCGGAGGTGCTGCTCACCAGCCCGGAGGACATCGTGCGGACGGTGAAGGTGACGCTGTATTTCCCCACCGGCAGCGGAACGCTGACAGGTGAAGAACGGCGGCTGACCGTGTACGAGGGAGAGACGGTGGCCCAGGCCGTGGTAAAGGCGCTGGCGGAGCGGCCCATGGACAGCTATGCCGGATCGGAGCAGCTGCTGCCGGAGGGCTTTGCGGTGCTGGACACCAAGGTGGAGGACGGAACGTGCTATCTGAACCTGGCGGGAAGCGTGACCGCGCTGCTGCCGGAGGACAACGTGGAGCAGGAGCAGATGATCCAGGGCCTGGTGGACTCACTGTGCTCCCTGGAGGATGTGAGCCAGGTACAGCTGATGGTGGACGGAGAGTATCAGATGATGCTGGGCTGCGTACCCATCAGCAGGCCGCTGCTGCCCACGAATGGGCAGCCGGAGGCATGACCCACAGCAAGGAGGATACCCATGAAGAAAAAGATATGTGCCGGGCTGTTGGCGGCGGTGATGCTGCTCAGCGGCTGCGGCGGGAAAAAGGATGATGCGCCGGCCAGGAAAGCCGACAGCGATATGATCATCATCACGGAGAGCTACGCCGAGGAGGGACACTACACCGACAGCCTGGACAACAGCTGGACGTACAGCTACCATGTGCCCCAGCTCACCGCCGACACGGAGGGCGCACGGGCCATCAACGAGGCTATCGATCAGAAGTTCGGCGTTCCGGTGCGGAGCGCGCTGGAGGATATGGAGAAGGCGCTGTCTCTGGGGTGCGTGTCCGTGGCGTGGAAGAGCTATCGCTATAATGACGTGCTGAGTCTGGTGGTGAAGGCCGAGGCGGACTGGGAGTTCACGGACTACGCGGTGTATCTGTACGACGCGGCCCGGGGCGTGCAGCTGACCACGGCGGAGCTGCTGGAGAAGCTGAACATGGAGCAGGAGACGGTGCTGAACGCGCTGCGGCGCAGCGCGGCCGCCGCCTTTGACGAGCAGGCCTACATCGCGGCCGATGAGGGCGCTGCGTGGGCGCAGGAGCGGAGCTGGACCGTGGGCGCGGAGAACGTGAACGCGGAGACGATGCTCTACGCGGATGAGACGGGCAAGCTGATGGCGGTGCTGCCGGTGGGTGCTATGGCCGGGGCGGCGTGGTATTACAAGGTGCTGGACTTCATGGCCGGGACGGAGGGCGAGGCGCTGACCGTGACGGGCGGTGATGTGACGCTGACCGTGGACGGCGGGCAGGCTGAGCTGCGCGTGGCGGGCGTGGAGGAGGCGTACACCGTGGGCGGCGCGTGGTCGGAGTATACCTCCGGCGTGTGCGCACCCATGGGCGAGGACGGCTGCGTCTATATATTCCTGGTGACATCCGGCGGGCTGGTGGAGTATATCAACGTCACCGACGGACTGGCCGGCGGGACGCTGTGCCTTACGCCGCTGGGCGGCATAGGCGGCGTGACGGCACTGGAGACGGACGAGGAGGACCAGACGGTGCTGGCGGCAGACGGCGAGGGAAAGATCCGCGACCTGAAGCCGCTGGTGGAGGCCATGACGGCGGAGGTGCCGTCGGCACTGGTGGGAGACTGGCACATGCTGCTGCTGCACAACTCCGTGGAGGAGGACTGCTGGATCGAGCTGGCCGAGGACGGCACAGCGGTGTGGCAGGAGGGCGTGCCGGACAGCGCCAGCTGCCGGATGCTGCGGGGCAGCGCCCGTTACCTGGGCATGACGGCGGAGGGGATCGTGATGTACTACGAGCTGGCCGACGAGACGGATGAGACCGCTGTGATGCGGGGGACCATCGCCGTGCGGTGCGACTGGGACGGCAACGGACTGATACAGCTGGGCGGCGACGCGCTGCTGGATGTGTCCGGGTACGTGTGGCCGGAGCGTGTGGTCGGATAAGTGAACAGAGAACAGGAAAAGGACCGCCGAAGGGCGGTCCTTTTTTGCGTATCAGGCCTCCACCACCGGGGGGACGAAGTCCTCAATGGCGGCGCGGAGCTTGGGGTGGTGGATGACGAAGTGGATGGCGGGGCTGCGGCCCTTGGACACCATGGCCCACTTGCCCAGATGCATCTGTATTTCCAGGTTGCGGAAGGTGTGGCTGGCGGAGAGAGTGGCCGTGTAGCCGGGGGGGGTCCCGGCGAAGCGGCGGGTCTGGTCCAGGTGGGACTGGTAGTCCTCGTAGGTGTAGTGCAGATCCCGGGGATAGAACAGGCCGGACAGGGGCAGGGACAGGGGATAGGCCGCAAATTCCTCCGGGGACAGCAGGGGCAGGCGATCCTCCACCGGGTCGTGGGACAGGATGGCGTCCATCATGTCCCGCCGGCGGCGGGCGTAGTCCAGGATCAGGGCACAGTCCTCCTCGGAAACGTGACGGCGGAGCAGGAAGTCCCGGAGAAACATCTCGTCCAGCGTATAGATGGGCGGGGCGGAGAGGATGTTCCGGCGCGGGCCGGGGAGGGCGGTGTCGGAGAGCAGGAAGGCGCGGAGACGCTGCGCGCCGTCCTCACGGTAGATGTCCATGAGGGGCTTGGCACAGCGGAGCAGGTCGTTGGCCCGGCGGGTGTAATACTCCACGTCGGACTTGACGCTGGTCAGGTGATAGCGGCCCTCGGCGTGGTGTCCGGCGATGGCTTCGCCGGAGAGAGCGGCAGAGCCGGAGACCTTCAGGAAGTGGAGGAAAACGTTGTTCTGAGCGTTTTTCAGGTAGTAGGGGGAGATCTGGCCGGTCATATACATGGGAATGTGGCTCTCCAGACCCAGCATCATCTCGGAGAAGGAGCGGTCCAGATTGTGGATGATGTGGAGGTGGAGGCCCTTTTTCAGCAGGGCGGCCATGCCGAACATCCACTTTTTGGGGAAGTCCGGGTCCCGGGCCATCTCGGTCATGGGCATATCGCTGTAGAGAATGACCGGGTCGGCGGAGCGGGAGAGGGCGGTGGTCTTGAGAAAGTCCAGCTCCGCGTCCATCATGGCCCGCAGGCCGGTGACGGTGCGGCTGGTGGGGAGCTGGAAGGGCAGGGTGGGGATCTTCAGCTCGTCGAAGCGGATGGAGCGGATATACTCGTTCAGGTCGAACTCGTCCAGCTTGGTGAGAAAAGAGGATACATCGTTCTCCGGGCGGCCATGACCGTCCAGCAGCCAGGTCTTGACGCGCTGGCGGCACTGCTCCGGGTCGGCGATGCTCTCCGGGGCGCAGTCCAGCAGCTCGGCCAGGACGGCGCAGCGATCCGGGTCGTTGACCTCGGCGGCCACGTGGTTGGCTACGGCAGCGGCGAACTGCACCGGCTCGGCGGGCTGGCGTGCGCCGCTGCGGAAGCGGAAGAGGGTGGAGGCATCGTAGTTGGTGTGCTGGCTCAGGCGGGGGATGCTGAGACGGAGGACGGACACCAGCGTGTTGAAATTCTGCCGCAGGCGCTCCTTGTCCACAGTGTCACAGTCCTGACAGGCGAGAAAGGCCCGGCGCACGTCCTCGGCGGTGAGGCCCTGAGACTGGGCGGCGATGGCCTCACACAGGCGGGCGAAGGCCTGACCGTGGAGGTCGGGAACGCGGCTGCCGCCGCGGTAGCGGCTGAGGGCGGCGGGGGAGATGTTGGCGGCGGCGCACAGCTCCTGGGCGGAGCAGCCCAGGGCGGCGATGTATTCATTCAGCTGGTCACAAAAGCGCATAAGGGTGTCCTCCCGGATGATTTCCCTCATTATACACCAAGCCGGGGGAAAGGAAAAGACGGGAGGGGGAAATAATTTCCGCCGTGGCTATTGCCGGGGTGGAAAGCGCTGTTCCACCGGGGGCGGAAAACAGGTATAATGATCACTGGTATAAACTGGCTGCGGCGCAGCCGATAGCAAGGAGGGCAACACATGAAGAAAGGAAACGGGAAAAAGACGCTGCGGGCGGTGCTGGCGGCGGCGCTGGGCACGGTGATGCTGATGAGCCTGGCCTGGGCCGGAGTGACGGATGTGACCGGGGGGAGCAAAACGATCGTCAACACCACGGTGGAGAACGTCTATACGGATACCTATGACCGCAGGACCTTTGCGCTGACCAAGGGCGAGAATACGTTTGCGGATGCGGGCAGGTATTTCGGCGCGGGCGGTACGATGACGGTGCAGTTCAACGGGCTGGATACGCCGGTGAGCATCACCTACTCCGTGGCCAACGACGCGGTGACTATGACGGTGGTCAACTATGACCAGCTGCCCGACGGCGTTTACAGCAGCGAGTATCGGGAGCAAAAGGATAAGATGACCACCACGTATACCGGGTCGGCTTTTGGTCCTGTAGACGAGGAACAGGATGAAAACGGCAAGCGGGTTTTCAACGAGGTTCGGTATGACTACTATACCCGCAACCACAAGATGGTGGCGTTTACGCTGACGGTGGGCGATGCCCCTGTTGTGCCCTCCGGCGGTTCTTCGTACAGCGGGCCGTATATCACACCGCTGCTGACAGCGCCCGACGCTAAGAGCGCCACGGACTACTCCGGCGGCATCTACGGGCTGACGTTCAAGAGCAGCGCCGGCTTCTCCAGCTTCCAGGGGGTGCAGGTGGACGGCAAGACCATCGACAAGAGCTGCTATATCGCCGAGGAGGGCAGCATCGAGGTGTATCTGAAGGCGGTGTATCTGCGGACGCTGGCGGCGGGCAAGCACACCATGACCATCCTCTCCAGCGAAGGGGACGCCACCACGGAGTTCACCATCGGCGGGCTGAACACCGCGCCCAAGACGTTTGACGCGGGCACGGCGGTGTACGGCGTGACGGCGGTGCTGTCTCTGGGCGGCATGGCCTGGATGGGGAAGAAAAAAGAGCTCTGAGCATGGCAAAAGGGAAGAAGCACCCGGGAGGGTGCTTCTTCCTTTTTATCTGTTTTTATTTCAGCAGGTTGAACGTCATGATGGAGAGACCCAGCACCACCAGCACCACGCCGGTGGCACGGTTCAGAGTCTTGGGCGCGGCCTTGTTGGCGAATACGGCGGCGATGCGTGCCCAGACCAGCGTGAACACCACGCAGAGGATCAGCGCCGTCCAGTCCGGCGCGCCGCCGATGGTGAAGTGAGAGATCGCACCGGTGAGGGCGGTGAAGGTCATGATGAACACGCTGGTGCCCACCGCCGTTTTCAGCTCGTAGCCCAGGACGGTGGTCAGGATCAGCAGCATCATCATGCCGCCGCCAGCGCCCACGAAGCCGCAGATGAAGCCGATGATCACGCCGCAGAGCACCGACTGCACGGCGCGCTTTTTAGCGGAGACGCCCTGCATGGCCTCCTTGGTGGTCATGACCGGGCGGACGATGAACTTGACACCCAGCAGGAACGTCATGAACACGGAGAAATTCCCCATGGTCCGGGAGGGAACAAGACTGGCAATATAGCTGCCCACTACGGTGAAGGCCAGCACGCTGACCATCATGATGATACCGTTACGCACGTCCAGGTTCTTGTTTTTGTGGTAGGTGTACGCGGAGACGGCGCTGGCCAGCACGTCCGAGGCCAGGGCGATGCCCACGGCCATGTAGGGGTCCATGCCCAGGAACGTGATGAGCATGGGACTGATGACGGCGGCGGCGCTCATGCCGGCGAAGCCTGTGCCAAGGCCCGCGCCCATGCCGGCAAAGAGCGTGACGGCCAGAGTGGTGAGAAAGGTCATAGGGGTTCTCCTTTGGTATATTTAAGTCGGCAAATTGGACGGTTTTCTTTATTCATTTATGTAGATGGCAGCATAAATAACATATCCGGCATCTTCTAAGATGACCAAGGTGAACGAATGTTCTTTTCCGTCCGAACCGAGTGTCGCATGGAAAGTGAATGTCGCTGAAGGGTAGTCGTAGTCCGCGCCTTCATCCATCACAGCGGTATAGGTTGCCCCAATTGTGGTTTCAAACTCCTGATGGCTCATACCTACTTTTGCGCTTTTGAAAAGAGTAGCACCTGAATGCATGGAAACAACTCCGGAAATCGTATCTTCTGGTTTCGCTGCGTGGTCATAATTTAAACCTTCTTTTGGCGAGAAGAGAAAACTATATGGACAGATACTTTCATCCGTATAAATGATATAATTACCGCCGCTAAAGCTGTCGAGGACGTAATCCGTACCATACCAGCGCTCCACATCTCCGACGGTAAAACCTATATAGTCTAACATGATAGCGGGGGTAGAAATGTCAGCCGCTTTTGCAGATGATACGGTATCTTTTGCGCGGCCCAGTGTTCCGTCCAAAAACCTGGAAACATATGTTACGACCAGGATTACCAAGAGAACGTATATAAAGTATTTAAAGGGAAATGGATGATTACGCTGGTATTCATGTGTTGCTTCGGCTGCCGCCTGATGCGTCGCTTCGGCATCTTGTCTGGCCGATGAGCGCGCATATGCATCTGCCTGTGAGCGACGTTTTTGCTCCTTCTGTTCTTTTCTTAGCCTTTCGTGTTCCCAGTATGCACGATCGGCTTCTTTGCGTTGCATTTCTTCTGCTTCGCGTCTCCGTGCGTCCGCTTCTTGTTGGAGTGCATATTGCAATTTCTTATTTAAGTCCTCGCGGTCACGGCAAAGTCTTTTCCGTTCGAACATCCGCCGTTCACGATTTTTTTCCAATTCTGCGATTTTCTTCTTCTGCGTATCAATATCCCACTGACGGGATTTTGCAAGACTTTCAGATTTGCAATTTCGTAAATCCCTTGTGCGTTGATCTATCACAGCTTGACAGCGCTTTTCCTCTGTAAATATACGATCAATAGCTTCGTCTATCTTCTTTATATCTCTATCTGTTTGGTCCAAATCATGGCGATAACGATCGGAGTCCATACTATATCCCCTTTCAATTCAATTAACTTCGCCAATTAGCAATCGGGTATACAGCGTATTCTTCGCTAAATGCTTTGAGCTGTTGATGCTCTATAGCTGCACAATCCTCGAATTCTTCCCATTCACAAATCAGATTTTTAAAGGCCTTTATTTGGAAAATGGCACGTCCGCCGCGATGGCTGTTCCCTTTAGCAAATCCGTATAAGAGGTACTGCCGTATGCGCTGACGCAGCCCTTTCGCGCCTTCGGCTTTCCCTATGTATAGTAAGTGGGGGTGGTTTGCTTTTTCGTATTTGTTTTCCAGCACACTTACGTCATAAGCATCCGCGATAGGGTGTCCATTGATTTCTGGAGAGAAGGAAATTGTCATTTCTATTGGAGCAACGATCCGGTATATACCACGTGTAGGTGGTATTAGTTTTTTGCACTTGTCCCAATTGCACCACAGGTTTTCTAATGTTTCACAACCATTCATACGTCTGTCCCCCTTTTAATTATAGCAACTTTTTTTGCAGTTATATAGTTGGATTATAACTGACCCTATATCCGGAAAACCGGACAGTTCTATGATTTGTCGAAATAGACGAGCCCCATTTCAACGAAATGGGGCTCGTCTATTCATTTGTTCTGCTCATACAGCACGGCGAGGCCGCGGAGGATGAGGTCGCCGGCGGGGGACATGGGGTGCTTGCAGGCCGGGGTGATGAACGGGGCGATGCCGCCGGTGGCCACCACGGTGGTCTTTTGGCCCAGCTCGGCCTCCATGCGGTCGATCATGCCGTCCAGCAGCAGGGCCGCACCCAAAATGCAGCCGCTTTGCATACAGGACACGGTGTTCGTGCCGATGGCCTTGTCCGGGACGGACAGAGGGATGTCGGGCAGCAGGGCCGTGTTGCCGTACAGAGCGGCCAGCGACAAGTTCGCGCCGGGCAGGATCGCGCCGCCGCGGAACGCGCCGTTCTCGTCCACCACGGTGACGGTGGTGGCTGTGCCCATGTCGATGAGCAGCAGCGGCGGACGGAACTGGTCCAGCGCGCCGACGGCGGCGGCCAGCAGATCCGCACCCAGCGTCTCCGGCTGGTCGATGAGGATGGGCAGGTCACAGCGGACGTTCTGCCCCAGCACCAGCGGCTCTTTGCCGGTGAGGAGCAGGGCCGTGCCCTGGAGGGCGCGGGTGACCTGGGGGACGACAGAGGAGATGATGACCTGCTCCACGTCCTGCCGGGAGATGCCCGCCAGCTCCAGCAGCTGGGAGATGGCGGCGGCATAGTCGCCGCCGGTGCTGTCGCGCCGGGTGGCAAGGCGGAAGGCGCGGAGCGGCGTTTTGCCCTCCATGCAGCCTACAACGATATTGGTGTTGCCTACGTCCAGTGCCAGCAGCATAGTCACGTCCCTCTTTCTGTTTTTATGTCAGGCGTTGGTCCGGCGGGCGGCCAGCCTGCCCCGGCTGAACAGCACCGCCTTGGCGATGGCCGCGCCGGTGATAAGGCATACCGCTGCCTCTACGAGGCCGTTGATGCCCACGAAGGCTACCACGAACAGGAAGGGGTTCGCGCTGCCCATCTGCTGCACGAAGCCCTGAATAAACTCCGTGTTGTAGAAGCACAGGCACAGGGTGGTCATGAACAGCACCGTGTTGCACAGTGCGCCGATGAGACCCGCCGCGCCGAAGGACCACAGGTTGCTCTTGTCCAGCTTGTGCAGAGCCTTGAACGTAAGGCCGCAGAGGTAGCCCGCCAAAATACGGGTGGGGACGCAGACCAGGAACGTGAACACAGGGTTGATGCCCAGCAGCATCGTGCCGAACCAGCTCTTGCCGAAGCACTCCCAAAAGCTGATGCAGCCGAACACACCGCCCAGGAACGCGCCTGCGCCGGGGCCCATGACAATAGCGCCCACAATGACAGGGACGAGAAAGATGGTGATCTCCAGACCGGCGGTCTTGATCATGCCCAGGCCCGTCAGCTCCAGCAGCAGCATAATGGCCACCAGCACGGAGAGACGCACCATGTCCTGCACCGTAAGGCGCGTGCGTTTTGTTTCGTTATTCATATTTTTACCTCCTGCTGCCGCCTCCGTCCAGCAGAGTGCGGCGCTCGCAGGTATGATACCATATTTTTTCGTTTTTGCAAGAGCTGTCGTGAAGAATTTCACGAATTTTTTGCGCTGGGCCTGTTCGGATATGGCGGAGGGTGGAAAAGTGTGGTATACTGTATCTGTAAAGTGATCATACGGGAGGTAAACGACATGAAGAAGATCGCGGTCATCACCGGCGCGTCCAGTGGTATGGGCAAGCGGTTTGCCCAGCGGGTGAATGAATTCGGCACGTTTGACGAGATATGGCTCATTGCGCGGCACGGAGAGCGGCTGGAGGCGCTGCGGGAGACCATGCCCTTTCCGGCGCGGGTGCTGGCGCTGGATCTGACGGACCGGACCAGCTTCGGCGTGTACGAGGCCGCGCTGGCGGAGGAGCCGGTGGAGATCGGACTGCTGGTGAACGCCAGCGGGTTCGGGAAGTTCGCCGCCGTGGCGGACACGCCCTTGCAGGTCAACCTGAACATGACGGACCTGAACTGCCAGGCGGTGGTGGCGCTGTGCCAGCTGAGCATCCCGTACCTGGGAAGGGGAGGACAGATCATCAACATCGCGTCGGTGGCGGCATTCCAGCCCATCCCGTACATCAACGTGTACGGCGCGACGAAGGCGTTTGTGCTGAGCTTCAGCCGGGCGCTGAACCGGGAGCTGCGTCCCCGGGGCGCGGCGGTGATGGCGGTGTGCCCGTTCTGGACGAAGACGGCGTTCTTCGACCGGGCGGTGGTGTCGGAGGAGAAGCCGGTGGTGAAGAAATACGTGGCCATGTACGACCCGGAGGACATTGTGACCCGGGCCTGGCGGGACGCCAGGCGGGGGAAGGACGTGTCCAAGTACGGGTTTATCGCCCGCTTCCAGGCGGCGCTGACGAAGATACTGCCCCACAGCCTGGTGATGGACGTCTGGATGCGGCAGCAAAAGCTGCAATAAAGCCTTGCAAAGCCCGGGGAAAATGTGGACCATGAGCGCTTCTTCGCCCAGGTCCTGCGGCCCCTGTGTCAGGGCCGCCCCGCCCGGTTCCGCCCCTGGGACTGCCACGCCGGGGACTTTGCCCCGGAGCAGACCGTGGCCCCCTGCCCCCTGTTCATCACCGAGGGGGTCTATTCCCTCCGCCCTGACCTGCGTGACTTCTACCAGCTGAAAATTTGGGTGCAGGCCGACTGGCCCACCCGGCGGCAGCGTCTGCTGGACCGGGGCGACGGCGACGCAGCGCTCCTATATCTGGCGCTTCTGCGGCATCACGGCACGGTGCAGCCCCGGTCTTTGGCGGGAGAGCTGCGATGGGAAAAGAGCCGCATCGAGGCGGCGGAGCAAGCCCTGCGGGACCTGCGGCTGTTGGCGCCCGCAGCGGAGGAGATCCCGGAGCCTGCTGATGAAAAGCCCAGCTACCAGCGGGATGAC
>OLOV01001227.1_pt1 | contig 20641 bp, 16 predicted proteins | sample 1672931 | NCBI WGS metagenome assembly OLOV01 (sample SAMEA3136738, study PRJEB25190) | human gut metagenome | biome: human gut; feature: human-associated habitat; material: faeces | place: Austria | collected 2013
TTTTGTGCAAGCAGCTCTTTCCGTTTTTCTCCCAGCTCGGTAATCCAGCCTTTGAGGTTTTGGATAAGCTGCCGGATGGACTTCATCAGGCGGTTGGCGGCTCTGATTTCCCGGTTCAGGTTTCCGATATTCGTCTGGATACCACGCTTTTCCATCTGCCGGACAGCAGCCCCCTCATGGACAGTGGGGACAATATCAAGCCCCTGTCTGGCATAGGAACGCAAGTCCACACGCTCCGGGCGGTCATTGGCTTCCAGATAGCGGTTCTGGATGACCTCCCATTCATGCCGCCAGATTTCGCAATACTTCTGGTCGTTCCAATCCACCGTATCCTCCTTGTGGCTTTTCCATCTGCCGGACGGAAGTTTTATCCGTTCCCCGTTTTCGTCAAGGTCATAAACCTTGCGGCTCTTGGGAAGCCATTTTCCATGTTCGTCCATTGCCCTCATAGTGAGCATGACATGGGCGTGGGGATTGTGTCCCGGCGGATGGGGGTCATGGATTGCAAAATCAGCAATCATGCCTTTGGAAACAAACTGCTGCTCACAAAACTCCCGGACAAGGACAGCATACTGGTCGGGTGGTATCTCTCTTGGGATGGTAAGCACCCACCGCCTTGCAAGCTGGGAGTTCCATTGCTTTTCCACCGCTTCGGCGGCGTTCCATAAGGTATTGCGGTCTGCATATTACTGTGGGGCATTTGCCGGGAGCAGGATTTCATTGTGGACGATACCACGCTTTTCCGGATAGTGCTTCACTTGCTGGTCGTATTCACAGAACAGTTTTTCGCCACTCTGGTAAGCAGCGGCGGCAATCGCAGACTGCTGTTGGCTGCGCTGCACAATAGAAATTTCGTTGTGCGGACAGGGCATTTCGTGTCACTCCTTTCTGTGATTGGCGGATGGGGTGGCGTTTTGCCACCTCATTTTGGGCAGAAAAAAAGCAGGCAACCTTTTTCAGATTTCCTGCTTGGTGTGCCGCTTTGTGGGCGGCGGGTATTTAGTTGTAAGAGTTTGGGGTTACTTTTTGACTTCCTTTGTGATTTCAGTTGTCTCTAACTGTACCCGATAAGTGCTTTCTTCTCCGTTCAAATTGGTTGTTTTCAATTCAAACCACAAATTATCAGTCAACTTATCAGCGTCACTATCTCTGAGAATGTCACCAGAAATTTGTCCAACATTTCCAGAAACATCTATTGTCTCACCTGTCTGATCATCAACACCATTAGAAAGCAGAGTTTCTTTTTCGCTTCCATTGATATAAATGGTCGTTGAGTATGTGGTAATATTAGCAAAATCGTCTGACATCACTTTCAAATCACCACCATAGCAAATTTCATCTTTGCCATCTAAAATAATTACACCATTCGACACAGAAATATATTCATTTTCTCCGCTAAATGAATATACCTTTAAGGACTGTTCTTCATTGCTTTCGGAGGAAGTGTTGCACCCTGCAAGCAGAACCGTACAAGCAAGCAACGATAGCATAACTGCCATTATCTTTTTCATAATATCACCATCCCATCAAATTCCGATTTGTACACCTAGTATAATCCATATTTTCTACCTTGTATAGGCATTTATTTTATACCACAGTAGCCCGTAACATAACTTCAAATTGTCAACTATGCAAGTTTTTTGAGCCTTTTTTGCTGAATTTCATCCCATATCTTTATGCATCGGAGAGCATGTTATGGGGTTCGGAGAGCACCTTTTGGGCATTTTTTTATGGGATGGATTTGTCTATATAAAAACGTGGAAAATGTTGAAATTTCAATAAAAAAGAGACCTGAAACAGGTTTCTGGATTCTGGCGGAGGACACGGGACTCGAACCCGCGGGGCTGTTACACCTTACTCGCTTTCCAGGCGAGCTCCTTAGCCACTCGGTCAATCCTCCGTGACCTATTTAATTTACCATAGACCGGTGGATTTTGCAAGAAGTTTTCACCTAAAACCCATAATAATAATGTATAATTGATGTAGCATAAACAGGAAACCAAACGATATGCAGTATATGATAATATATAAGCAGTCAGTAAACACCGGAGCAGCGTATGAAAAAAGCAATAAAGATAATAATTATAATATTTGCAGTATGTATCGTAATAACTGCGGCGGCAGGCATTGTAATCTACAGAATAGCCATAGCCTCCGACGGCAACAGAGATTTTGTTTTCTCTGCCGAAGAAAACCAGATGGGCTTTGAAATAGAAGACAAGAGCCTGGAATTTAAACAGGTGGAGCTTGATTATGAGCAGACCGATATAACCTCGTATGACGGACTTAAACTGCACGGCTATATGGTAAAGCAAAGCTCTGATGTATGGGTGATTGCGCTGCACGGCTATGATGACAGCGGCAGGAGTATGGCGCCGCTTATCGGCGGGTTTTATGCCAGAGGCTACAATCTGATCCTGCCCGATATGAGAGGGCAGGGCAAAAGCGAGGGAAGCTACATAGGAATGGGCTGGCACGACAGACTTGATGTGCTTTCGTGGATAGACTGGCTCAACGAAGAATACGAAAACCCGGAGATAATAATTTACGGGGCGTCTATGGGCGGCGCTACTGCAATGATGTTATCGGGAGAGAAGCTGCCGTCAAATGTCAGATGTATAATAGAGGACTGCGGCTATGCCTCGGTGAGAGATGAAGTTGAATATGAGGGCAAAACCCTGTTTCATATGCCGTATTATCCTTTTATCTGGGCGGCGGATATAGTTACAAAGATATGCGCAGGCTACAGCTTTGAAGAGGCTTCGGCGCTGGAGCAGGTAAAAAAATCAGAAACTCCGATTCTTTTCATACACGGAGAGGACGACACGTTTGTGCCTGTCGAAAATGTTTACAGGGTGTATGAGGCAGCCGCCTGTGAAAAACAGCTTCTGGTGGTGCCCGGCGCACAGCACGCATCATCTATGCTCAAAGACTACAGGCTGTACTGGAAAACCGTATATAACTTCATAGACAAATATATCGAGTAGAGCAAAAGAGCCTTTTGGGCTCTTTTGTCACAGAAACTGCTTCATCTGGTCGATGTTGCTTTGCTCGGTATCAAGCAGCTTGTTTGCGAGATTGTGGATATCTCTGCTGCCTCCGTCATAGGAGCCCAGCTTTCGCATAATTTTGATGGCGCCCATAGTGTTTCCCTGTATCATCATTTCCGCAATCTTTGAATCCGAGCCGTCTGCCATTGTTTTAAAAACAGTGGACATATCAGAGCCTATTTTAGCCATCTTGTCAACATGGACAGGCTGATGTCCCAGCTGTCTTATGGCTTTGTCTGCGGCTCCGTAGATTTTGCCGTACTCCCTGCGCTGATCCTCAAGCGCGGTTTTGAGCTTATCATCGGAAACCCTGTCGAGTATGTGAGTTATGCCATGGATACCCATTTCAACATTCTGCCTGATATAGTTAAGCATTTCAACGTTATTAATCATTTAATCACCCCCCTGCTGATTAATGTTTTCTTTTGACGGCAAAATATGAGTGTAAAACATTGGCAGCCTGTGATAAAATGAAAATATAAATCTGAAAGGGAAATTAAAAATGATAGATACAGTTTTATTTGATTTTGACGGAACACTTATGGACACTACAGATGTCATCGTCGGCTCGTGGCAGCATACCTTTGTGACGCTGACAGGAAGAGAAGGTGATCTTGAGAGGATTTACAGAACCTTTGGGGAAATATTAAGGGACAGTATGGTAAAAATGTTCCCCGATAACGACCCCGACGAGGCGGTTGAAATATACAGAAGCTATCACAGAAACAATTTCGGAGAGAGGATTAAAGTTTTTCCGGGGATGAAAGAGCTGCTTGCAGAGCTTAAAGCAAGAGGTATCAAAACGGCGGTGGTTACCTCAAGAGCGGGGGTGACTACGGTAGAGGGGCTTGAAAGCTACGGACTCTCGGATTATTTTGATGCGCTTGTTACATGTGATGATACGGACAGACACAAGCCAGATCCTGAACCTGTAAACATAGCCCTCAAAAAACTTGCGTCAAAGCCCGAAAACGCTCTGATGATAGGCGACAGCATGTATGACATTATGTGCGCGAGGAACGCAGGAGTAAAATCGGTGCTGGTAGGCTGGCAGCTTGCAGTCACTCCCGAAGAGATAAACGGAGAAGCAGGCCCTGATTATACAGTTGAAACCGCAGAAGAAATACTCAATCTTATTTAGGTGATGATATGCTTAATATATATTATGCAAGAGAAAGCACAGACAAAGAAAAATTCATATTCGAAAACATTACACCCGGTTCATTCGTCATAGTTCCCGACCAGTATACGCTGGAGGCGGAGCGCAGGGCATTCAGGCATATGAAAGTCAAGGGACTTCCTGACATCGAAATTCTCGGATTTTCAAGACTGGGCGACAAGGTGCTTAACGCGACAGGCAGGGACGGCAGAGTTCTCATAGACAAATACGGCAGGCAGATGCTGCTCACAGGCATCATACTCAGACAAAAGGAGAACCTTGAGATATACAAGGGCTTTGAAGAAAAGAACTCCTTTGTTGAAATGGTCAACAACTTCATATCCGAAGTCAAACAGCACGGTATGAACTGCGAGGGCCTTGAAGCTGTTGCAGAGGGGCTTGATGAGAGCAGTCTGCTACGCAAAAAACTCAAGGACATATGCTGCATATTCAAAGAATATGAGAAAGCCATTGAGGGCAGATATACAGACAGCGAGGACTATATAGACACCATAGTTAGCAGGATACCGGAGGCTCGCTTCGTAGCGGGCAGGACCATATGGATATACGGCTTTGACTGCTTCACCCCCAAGAATTTTGATATGATCGGAGAGCTTATCAGGAATGCCGGCGACGTCAATATTGTGATGACCTATGATGAGGGAGGCAATGATGCGCAGATTTTTGAGATTACAGGCGCGGTTATTGCGCAGCTTGAAAAGCTTGCCTTTGATATGGGAGCAGACTTGTCTGTAAAGGCTATAGAGGGGTATCACAAAAACAGAAGCGTAGCTATTGAGCATCTCGAAAGGCAGCTTTACAGTCTGCCTGCAGAGCCTGTGGAGGACTGCGGCGGTATAACCCTTGTTCATGCGGCAGGGGTGTATCAGGAGGCCGAAACCGCAGCTTTGTATATTATGGAGCTTGTCAGAGACAAGGGGCTTAAATACAGAGATATTGCGGTAATCTGCAACAGTATGGATAAAACAGCGCCTGTGATTACAAGGGTGTTTGAAAGATATGATATCCCTGTGTTTATAGACGTCAAACGAAAAATAGTATCCAGCGCCGCCGTCATATTCATACTGACGGTTATGGAGATAATAGTTTCGGGCTATGAGTCCTCGAGAATTTTCAGAGTCCTCAAAAGCGGCTTTACGGATTTTACGGAGGATGAAATAGAGGAGCTTGAAAACTATTCACTTAAATACAGAATAACAGGCTCCGGCTGGAAGAAAGAGTTTGCCAAGGGGCATAAAGAATATTCGGAGGAAGAGCTTGCTGCCCTTAACGACATCAGAAGCAGGATTATACAGATGCTGTCAGGCTTCGATGAAAGCCTCAAAAAAGCTCATACGGCAGGAGAAAAAATAAAGGCTCTTTACAGCTTCCTCACAGAGGTATGCCATATGCCCGAAAGAATAGAGGAGGCGGCTTTGCGGCAGGCAGAGGCCGGCTTTATAGAGGAGGCGCAGGAAAGCGCGCAGATATGGAATATTGCGGCAGGGCTTATGGAGCAGCTGAGCGAGCTTATAGGTGATGAGAAATACAGCACAAAGGATATAGAAAGGCTGCTTAAAGCAGGCTTTGAGGATATGGAAACAGGCGTGCTTCCTCCTGTGTGCGACGGCATTTCTGCGGGAACAGCCCAGAGAAGCAGACTGGGGGATATCAAAGCCCTCGTTATAATCGGGGCTGATGAGGGAGTATTCCCCAAAGGCGCTTCCGATGAGGGGCTTTTGAGTGATGATGAACTGGAGCTGCTTGAGTCAAAGGATATACATATAGGCAGGCTGGGCAGAGTGAAAACGCAGGAGGAAACTCTGGGAATTTACAGAAGCCTTGCGGCTCCGTCGGAGTATCTCTGGATAGGAACCTCAAGCACCGACAGCGGCGGACAGCAGCAGAAGCCTTCCCCGATTATAGCCACCCTCAAAAGAATATTCCCGTCGCTTACCGAGGAGCTTGATGCTGTCAGCAAAGGCGAGGCGGCGGAGCTTGTTGCGGGAGCGGAGGCGTCTGTGCCGCATATGGCAGATGCGCTTAGAGAAGCCCTTGACGGCGAGCCTGTGGCAGACGTATGGAAGCAGGCTCTTGGCTGGTACAGAGAAAACGACAGGGAAACTCTTGACAGACTTGAAGAGGGACTGTTTTTTACGGTCAGGGACTATAAGCTGGAGCAGGAAAAAGCCCTGAAGCTTTACAAAAAAGACGGCAGAGATTTATCGCTTTCACCGTCAAGGCTTGAGAAATACTGCAGGTGTCCTTTTGCTCATTTTGTGGATTACGGACTGAGGCCAAAGGAGAGAAGAATATTTGAAATGGCAGGGCGTGAAATCGGTGATGTGTATCACGAGGTGCTGATGAAGCTTTCCGAAAAGCTTACAACTGATGGAACGGACATTACCGATGAAAAATCCCTGTGGATGACGATAACCTACGAAGAATACCAGGCTCTTGTAAAAGAAATACTGGCAGAGGAAATAGCAGGCTACGGTGATGGTATTTTAGCTCATACCGGAGAAGAGGAATACCGTACCGCAAGGCTTTCGGAAATAGTGGAATACATCGGGTGGGTTTTAATATCCCATGTCAGAGCGGGCAGTATCAAAGAAGCGGCCTTTGAGGCGCCGTTTAGAAGAGGCGGCAGCATACCGCCGATAGAAATAGATGCAGGCGATGAAAAGGTATATATCGAGGGCATCATTGACAGAATTGATATACTTCCTGACGGCAGCGTCAAGGTTATAGACTACAAATCCGGCAGTGAAAAATTCAGTGTCAAAGAGGCAAAGGCGGGCTGGAAGCTGCAGCTTATGCTTTATCTCAAGGCAGGACTTGAGTACGGCAGGCAGCATCGCCAGCCGGCAGGTGTATTTTACTTCCTGATTGAAAATCCGATGATTGATATGAGCAAAGAAAGCAGAGAGGATATAGGAAGCAGTCTTGAAAGTAAAATAGTAAATTCGTTCAGACTGGAGGGAGCAATCGTAAATGACCCTGTGGTAATAGAAAGCATCGCAGGCAAATTTGACGGCCGCTCAAGCATAGTTCAGTTAAAAACCTCCCCAAAGGGAATTTCAGGCTCCGGAAACGACAGACTGTTTGAAAGAGATGAATTTATGGAGCTTTTAAACGATATTACAGACAGGGTAAAGGAAACCTGCGAGGGTATAGTTTCAGGAGATATAAAGGTTGCGCCTAAGCAGAAGGACATAAATATGAGCGCCTGCACCTACTGCAAATACAAAAACATATGCAGCTTTGACATAGCCTTTGCAGGCTGTAAATATGAGATGATTTAGCATTAAGCAATATTAAAAACGACTTTGATTTGACTTTTGTCAGCTCAAGGTCGTTTTACTTTTACGGATTATCGTGTGCGTTAAAGCTCTCGTATAACATAGCAGGCTCTGCCGCGCTCCTTTGCCTCATAGAGAACCTCATCTGTCTGCGCCATAAGAGTGTCTATATCAATAGAGCATGTAAAGCAACAGGCGCCTATACTGCAGCTTACTTTAGTATCGGTGTGTATGTCTGAAATCTTTTTAAGAAAATAGTCAAGCTTCTGCCGCATATCGTGCTCTGACAGAGGCTTTTCGATAATGGCAGCAAACTCATCGCCGCCGACTCTGCCTATCGTACCGCTGCCTGCAAAAACACTGTGAAGTATTGCCGAAACCTCTTTCAGAACCGTATCGCCCACACTGTGGCCGTAGGTGTCGTTGATGGCCTTGAAATGGTCCACGTCGATAAACAGGAACCAGCCCGAGGCTTCACTGCTCTCAAGCACTCTGTTGCAGTTATGGAGAAACAGTCTGCGGCCCATAGCACCTGTAAGAAAGTCCACTTCTCTCCTGTACTCGCGGTATGCCATATATTTGTAGATGCAGATTAAAAGGATTACGGATATAAGGTTCAGGGACATAAGCGCAATAAGGAACTGTATCTGCAAATGCAGCATATCCTGACTTATTGCCTGCGAAACCGTTATGCTGTGCTGTCTAAGCATATACGTCGCCCGCTGAGAGAAATATATCGTTGCAAATACCGCCATACACAATGTAGCAAGCTCAAAGGCAAGAAAAAACAGACTGGTGTTTTTTGATGTATACGGATTATGTACCGACTGGTCGATGCACCGCTTTGTATTCTGGAGCATATCGCTGTGATACAGCGCGTACAGAAGCTCAATTATAACGGCGCAGAAAACAGCTATGGCTATTTCTCCGGCATTGATTTTAAAGGTATAGGTATAGTCATATCCTGCTTCGGGAAAGAAAATCCCCATTGCAAGGTAAACCCAGAACTCATACAGCTTGGTTGCAAAAACGGAAACGACTATTCTCCACAGGCGCTTGTGCCTGCTCTTTGAGGCCAGCATAAATGCCAGACCTATCAGAAGCCCGAAAAGAGTCCGCGAGCCTATGCTGAGCCAGAGGCTGCCTGCGGGAAACCCGCTGAGAAACGGCGAAAAAACCATATCCGCATCCATAACATATGCGGCTGAGGCCTTGTACATACTTGAAAGCCCGAAAACAAAGCCTGTTATTGCCGATTCGACAGGACCAAACAGCGCTCCCGCAATTATAACGGGGATATATGCTATAGTGACAGAAAGAGGCGGCATATGTATGTAGCCTAAAAATGTAAAGGACATCAGCAGCTCGACTGCAATTAAAATCCAGAAAGCATAGCGTTCAAAGCTGGAATCGCCCCATATTTTTCTAAACAGTTTCATTACGGCTCCTTTCGTAAATATGTGTCACAGAATGTCTGAAATCAAATGTCATATAAAAATAATTATACTGCATACAGACCCGAAAAACAACAGGGGAGAGGTAATGGTATTTTCTGACTATTCTTTAAACGCGGAATTCTAAAATCCTGTGTTAGTATTAGAACAGAGAATAAACCACAGGAGAATAATCTTATGAAATCTTTTAAAAATAATATTCCGGGGATACTGGTGTGCCTTGCCATTGCTGTGCCTGCGTGGGCTTTCGGCAGACTGGTTCCGGTAATAGGCGGACCTGTGACAGCCATAGTCGCAGGTATGGTTATCGCGCTGTTTTGGAGTCCGAGGGAGAAGTGCAGACCGGGCGTAAGCTTCGTGTCAAAGAAGATACTTCAGACAGCGGTTGTATTTCTGGGCTTTGGTCTTAATCTCAATGTGATTTTGAGCACAGGCAGACAGTCGCTTCCTATCATTCTGTGCACAATATCAATATCGCTTGTTATAGCTTTTGTAATGCACAAATGGGCAAAAATAGATTCAAACACAAGTATTCTGATAGGCGTGGGCTCATCTATATGCGGCGGCTCTGCCATTGCGGCAACAGCTCCTGTGATAGGAGCGGACGATGATGAGGTTGCGCAGGCAATATCGGTGATTTTTCTTTTTAACGTTATTGCGGCCCTTGTATTTCCGGCTCTTGGACACACCATAGGCTTTGATACCGCATCGGGAGAGGCTTTCGGTATATTTGCGGGAACTGCCGTAAACGATACATCGTCAGTTACCGCTGCGGCTTCTACATGGGACAGTATGTGGTATCTGGGAAATCAGACTCTTGACAAGGCCGTTACAGTCAAGCTGACAAGAACTCTTGCCATTATTCCGATAACACTGGTGCTGGCGCTTGTTAATGCAGGCAAGGCGTCGGGCTCCGGCAAGTTCAGCTTAAAAAGAGCGTTCCCTATGTTCATATTATGGTTTATCTGCGCTTCTGCGGTTACCACAATATCGGTGCATTTCGGAGTTTCAGAAAGCTTTTTTGCGCCGCTCAAAGAGATAAGCAAGTTCCTGATTGTTATGGCCATGGCAGCAGTAGGCCTTGGCAGCAATGTAATTAAGCTTGTTAAAAGCGGCGGTAAGCCTCTGCTTCTGGGAGCCTGCTGCTGGGTCGGAATTACGGCCATGAGCCTTGTGATGCAGCATATTATGGGACTGTGGTAAATACATCAGATAACGAAAAAGAGCAACTCAAATCCTGAATTACTCTTTTTTGTTCCTTTTCCGAAAATATATACCCCGATTTATCAGATAAACTGCACAGTAACTCCCGCAGGGTCTTTGACGAAGAAAAAGCTGACACCCGGCATAGGCGATATCACAGGCGTCGGCTCAAAGCCTGCCGTTGCAAGTTCATTTCGCTTTGCGTCTGTATCCTCTGCGTGAAAGCCTATTGACAGGTTGATGTTTCCTGCGTTCTCTGCATCATTGTTTTCGATTATCTCAATGCAGGTATCGGTCTTGTCCTCGGCGAGAAACACTATATTCTTTCCCATAGGGCGCATATCCTGCATTACTTTAAGTCCCGCAAATTTTTCATAAAACTCAATTTCCTTTTCAAACTTATCCGTCTGAATTGTCACGTGCATCAGTTTCATAATTACCTCCCGTTATATTATTCAATACCTGTTCTGTTTTCTCTTATCTTTGTTTTGATGCTGTCAAGAAGAGTCTTTACTTCATCATTCTGGGACAGATCATAGACGATATCAAGAAAATACAGAGCAGACTCCATATTCTTGGATTGCAGGTCATCGAGAGCATAGGCGTAGGCGCTGTTTAAAAGCGTTTTGTTAACCCCCAGAGGGAAGCCTATGTCGTGAGCGTATTTGCGCACATCAAGCAGAGTCGGCATATAGAATTCCTCTCCCAGAAGCTGCTCAAGCACAGTCAGAGAAGCCGAGGCAGGCTTGTAGTCCGGGTCATATCTGAGAATAAGCACATAGCAGCCGGCAGCCTCTGCAAACCACTGCTTTTCTGTGAAGTAATATGCCAGATCCATATAGCACTGTAAAAGATCAGAGGTCTTGAACACGTTTGAAAAAGCGTGAAGCGCCAGCAGGCCGTATTTGTCGATACTGCCGCTTTTCTTTTCGGCCTCCATATATCTCCAGGTATATTTCATTGCAATGGGGTTCCATTTGATAGCCTTGCGGTAAAACGCAGCGCTTTCCTTGTATCTTTCAAGCTCAAACAATATATCTCCGCACAGCGTGTAGATGTCGGCAAAGGGAAAGTCCGCGTATTCAAGCTGCTTTTCAGGCTTGTAAAATTCCCTGTAGACTACCTCCTCCATAGGCTCCATAAAGTTATAGTATTCGGCTGTGTCAGAATTCACAGCTTTCGCGCGGGCATCGGCTGTTTCTGCAAGCTGCACTGAAAGTTCCAGAGCCCTGTCGAAATTCTTCTCTGAAATCATCTCCTGTATATCGTCAAGCATGGCGCAGGTGCCGGCGTCATTTCCCGTAAACCACCCGCTTATATCATATATTACACTGTTTAAATCCATTTGAATTACCTCCGTCAGACAATTATATACTTTATTATGTGTTTTTTCAATGACACCTGTCATAAAAAACTGGAAAACCCAAGTGAAATATAGTATAATACTATCGACTATGTTTAAAATGTAATTTAGAAACCTGAGAGGTATAGAATATGAGCAAACTGATTTATGCAGCGGATGATGAGCTTAACATACGTCAGCTGATACAGTCCTTCCTCGAAGAAGAGGGCTACGAGGTTGAAACCTTTGAAACCGGAGATGCGCTTTTGGAGAAATTCAAACAGAAACCCAGCGATCTGGTAATACTTGATGTTATGATGCCGGGAACAGACGGACTTTCCATATGCAACACAATAAGGAAATTCTCATCGGTTCCCATACTGATACTTACGGCAAGAGATACGACAGCAGACTATGTTACAGGCATTACCTTAGGCTGCGACGACTATTTCACAAAACCGTTTTCGCCTGTAATGCTTACAATGAGGGTAAAGGCCATGTTCAGACGTGTGGAGCTTGACAAGGCCATACCTTATGACGAAAAGCTCGAATACGGCGATATAGAGATAATGCCTAAGCAGAAGGTTGCAAAATGCAAGGGGGCCGACCTTAAACTGACAATTACGGAGCTCAATGTACTGCAGTATCTTATGGAAAAAAACGGTAATGCGGTATCGAGAGACGAGCTTCTTGAAAAAATCTGGGGATATACCAGTGAGGTTGAAACCAGAGTTACCGATGACAATATCAAACGGATCCGCAAAAAAATGAACCAGCAGGGAAGCAACGTGGAGATCGTAACCGTATGGGGCTACGGCTTCAAGCTGGCAATAAAGGAATAAACAATGAAAAGCCTAAGACGAAGACTGTTTGGATTGCCCATAGTTATAGTTGTGATAGTTTCTGTTGCGGTAATGCTGCTGTTTAACATAGTTGTAAGCGGATATGTAGACAATCAGGTTGAGCAGAGCATGAACAGTTTCAGAGAATATCATGTTGCTATGGATAATCTTCAGGAAAAAATAGACAAAATCCAGAGCAAAAACGGCAGAAATGACAGCGATCTGTCAAAATCAGAAGCCGAAATGAATCTGCTCACAGATAGTTTTAACAGCAGCAGCAATGCGGTTACAACACAGATGGTGGTGCTTGATGATGCAGAGTATCTTAACGATTATGCCACCGACATAGAAAAAAAGCTTATCAGCTACTATAACGAAAACAGTGAGGAAATTGCAAGAAAAGTCATAGTCGAAGCCGAGATTGACGGAGAAACATATCGCATCAGCACAGCGAAATTCAGAGTCTATGACGAAGAAAAAAGCAATGTTCTGATATATACAAACATATCATCTGTAAATGGGATGATTGATTCGGTAAACAAGGTGCTGCTGCTGGTTATTGCCATGGTAGGACTTATCGCTATTTTCATAGGCTTTGTAATGACAAAGAGCATAAGCAGCTCTCTTTACGGACTCAAGGAATTCATACAGGGACTCGGCGAGGAGGACGGCGACCGCAGCAAGGACCGCATATACTATACGGAATTTATGGAAATGGCAGACTTTATGGAGGAGCAGTCAGATGAGCTTATGGCTTCCCAGAAGCTCCAGAAGCTCATATTCCAGAACGCCTCCCACGAGCTTAGAACTCCGCTTATGTCCATACAGGGATATGCGGAGGGAATTGCCACAAACGTACTCAAAAATCATCAGAGCGCGGCTCAGGTAATAATAACCGAAAGCAAGAAGATGTCCGAGCTTGTTGATGAAATGCTGTACATATCCAGAATGGACGAAAATCCTATCAGAGAAGAGGATATGACAGTAATAGATTTAAGACAGGTTATCGAATACTGCAGAGAAGAGGTCTGCGTTATAGGCGAGAAAAAAGGCGTCGTTATAATCGAGAGTCTCGACGGCGGCAACTACTTTGTCAAGGCCGACGAAAGACAGATAACCAAGGCTATATCGAATGTAATGTCAAACGGCATCAGATATGCCGAAAACAAGCTGGCCATTACAGCCTCTGTAGGAGATGAGATTACAATATCAATTGCAGACGACGGCAAGGGCATCAGCGAAAACGATCTGCCGCACATATTCGACAGATTTTATAAGGGCGAGGGCGGCAACTTCGGAATAGGCCTTGCCATTACAAAGGATATAATCGAAAGACACGGCGGCAGCATTACTGCCGAGAATATGGAGCAGGGAGCCAAATTCACAATCACACTTCCGGCTGTTCATATGGAAGAAGACGAAGATGAACTTATTTCAAACGGTGTGGCCGCGCCTGATGTTTCGATAAGCGAAATCATAGAAAACATACCTGATGAGGACAAACAGCTGTAAATGCAGATTTGCACAGGGTGTTTACTTTAAATGTATTTGTTGATATAATATTTTAATTAACTGGTTGAAGGGAGATTACAGAATGTCAGAAGAAATCTTACTAACCCAGGAGGGGTTTGACAAAATAGTTGCCGAGCACGACCATCTGGTTGCAGTAGGCAGGAAAGAAGTTGCAGAGAAGCTCAAGGAAGCTATATCATACGGAGACCTTTCCGAGAACTCCGAATACGATGCGGCCAAGAACGAGCAGGCAGAGCTTGAGGTTAAGATACTTCAGCTTGAGGATAAAATCAGAAAAGCCAAGATTATAGACGGCAGCGAAGCCGCAAACGATCAGGTCAGCATAGGACAGAACGTTAAAATCAAGGATATGGAAGACGGCGATGTAATGGAATTCAAAATCGTCGGAGTTTCAGAGGCCGATCCTGTAGAGGGCAAGATTTCAAATGACTCGCCTGTAGGAGCGGCGCTGCTGGGCAAAAAAGCAGGTGAAGTGGTTGAAGTGCAGACGCCTGACGGCACCAGAGAATACACTATTATGGAGATATTTAAATAAAGGCAACAAACAGAGAAGCCTGCGGTATGCGGCTTCTCTTGTGAGCATATTAAAGGAGTTAGACAAATGGACAGTATTAGACTGAGAGATCTGTTTAGAAATACGGCAGAATACGAAAACAAACAAGTTGTTGTTCACGGCTGGGTGAGAAACAACAGAAATTCAAATAAATTCGGATTTATAGAGCTTAACGATGGTACATTCTTTAAATCCGTACAGGTGGTATACGAAGAAGAGTTTATCTCAAACTTCGAAGAGATTTCCAAAGCATATGTTGCAACAGCGCTCAAAGTAACAGGCACTGTTGTTCCCACTCCGGGGGCAAAGCAGCCTTTTGAAATCAAAGCGACCGGTATTGAGGTAGAGGGAACCTCAACACCTGACTATCCGCTTCAGCCAAAGAAGCACAGCATGGAATTTTTAAGAGAGATAGCTCATTTAAGACCGAGAAGCAATACCTTCTCCGCAGTATTCAGAGTGAGATCGCTTACAGCCTATGCGCTTCATCAGTTCTTCCAGGACAGAGATTTCGTATATGCTCACACCCCTATAATCACAGCATCGGACTGCGAGGGAGCGGGAGAAATGTTCCAGGTTACAACTATGGATCTTCACAACATTCCAAAGAATGATGACGGCACTATAGATTTCAGCGGAGATTTCTTTGCAAAGCCTGCAAACCTTACAGTAAGCGGACAGCTTGAGGGTGAGGCTATGGCTATGGCTTTCAGAAACATATATACTTTCGGACCTACTTTCAGAGCCGAAAATTCAAACACTGCAAGACACGCGTCAGAGTTCTGGATGATAGAGCCTGAAATCGCATTTGCAGAACTTGAGGATATTATGGTACTGGCAGAGGATATGATTAAATACGTTATCAGCTATGTACTCGAAAAGGCGCCTGAGGAAATGGAATTCTTCAATCGCTTCATAGACAAGGGACTGCTTGACAGACTTGACAATATCGTTAATTCGGACTTTGCAAGAATAACCTACACAGAAGCAGTTGACATTCTTAAAAAATCAGACAGGAAATTCCAGTACCCTGTTGAGTGGGGCATAGACCTGCAGACAGAGCACGAAAGATACATTACCGAAGAGGTATTCAAAAAACCTGTATTCGTAACTGACTACCCGAAAGAAATCAAGGCTTTCTATATGAGACTCAACGATGACGGCAAGACAGTTGCGGCAGTTGACCTTCTGGTTCCGGGCGTTGGCGAGATTATCGGCGGCAGCCAGAGAGAAGAAAGATACGACGAGCTTGTAAAGAAAATCGAAGCAAACGGTATGACCAAAGATGATTACTGGTGGTATCTTGACCTCAGAAAATACGGCGGAGTTAAGCACGCAGGCTACGGACTGGGATTTGAAAGAATTATAATGTATATTACAGGAATGAGCAACATCAGAGATGTACTGCCGTTCCCAAGAACACCAAAATCAGCAGAATTCTAATTATTCGGGGGATTTTATTATGAAAAAAAGGATTTGTCTGGCACTGGGAGCGCTGGTTATAGCCATGAGCATATTTTCACCGATGCTCGTATGGGCCGAGCCGGAGGGCGAAAATCCGGGAGGAAGTACAGAGCCTCCTGCAGTGGAACCTACCGAGCCGGTTACTCCGACCACGCCTGATACCAAGCCTGAAAAACCAAACAACAACAGTAATAAGAATAACAACAGGAATAACAGCAGCAGCAAAAACAACAGCAGCTCGCAAAATAAGAATAATCAGAATAACGACAGCAATAATGCGCAGCAGCAGACTCCTGCAGATACCGGGGTAAATGAGCCTGAGGCTGAAAGCAGTATCGAAAAAGGCGTAGCATCAATCATATTCACTCATGATATGCATTCTCATCTTGACTCCGAAACTGTAGTCAAAAACGGCAAAAACACCTCACAGGGCGGGTTTGCGAGAATGGCGACTGCTTTCAAGGAAATATCACCGGATTACAAAAACGACAGCTTTGTATTCGACGGCGGCGATTTCTCCATGGGAAGCGCATATCAGACAATATTTGAGGGATATGCTGCGGAGCTTAGAATGATGGCTTATCTGGGATATGATGCATTCACACTGGGCAACCACGAGTTTGACTACAGGTCCAAAGGTCTTGCCAATATGCTCAAAAACGCTGTTTCCAAGAACAAAGCGGGAGATAAGCTGGAACTTCCAAAGCTTGTTATAGGCAATATTGACTGGGACAAGACGCTGGCAGAAAAAGATCTGGCAGAGGACGGAGCAAATCTTCAGCAGGCATTTAAAACCTACGGCGCAGAGGAAAGCTATACCGTTATAGAGAAAAACGGTGTAAAAATTGCAGTCTTTGGCATCTTCGGCAAACAGTCGGACGAATATGCGCCTGAAAGCGGCACATATTTCAAGGACCAGATTAATACAGCCAAAGAAATAGTCAAAGCTATCAAGGCAAACGAAAAGGACATAGATATGATAGTATGTCTTTCCCACAGCGGTACGGCAGAGGATAAGGAAGAGTCTGAGGATGAACAGCTTGCAGAGGCGGTTCCCGACATAAACCTTATCATCAGCGGACATACTCATACTGAGCTGGATCAGCCTATCAAAGTCGGAGATACCGTAATCGCTTCCTGCGGTTCATATACTCACAACATAGGGTATGTGACATTCAAAAAGGACGCATCGGGCAAATACAGTCTTGATACATACAGACTTATACCTCTTAACAGCAGCGTTGAAGAGGATGCAGACACTCTGAATCAGCTTTCATATTTCAGAGGCATAGCAGACAGCAAATATTTTTCAAAGTTCGGATATTCACTTGATACAGTGCTTGCAAGAAGCAAGATCATATTTACTGATATAAATACGTTCGGCCAAAAACAGGGAGAGGATACTCTGGGCAATCTGCTTTCAGACTCATACATATATGCGATAAAGAAAGCAGAGGGCAAGGATTACGAAAATGTAGACGTGGCGGTTGTTCCGTCGGGCATCGTGAGAGCATCGCTTCCGCTTGGCAGTATAACTACAGCGGATGCTTTCAACGTACTTTCACTTGGCACAGGTGCAGACGGCACTCCGGGATATCCGCTGGTAAGTATGTACCTTACAGGCAAGGAGCTCAAGGCGCTTGCAGAGGTTGACGCTACAGTATCGGATATGATGCCTGAGGCAAGACTTTACATAAGCGGTATGTCGTACACGATAAACAGCAGCAGACTCATATTAAACCGCGCGGTTGATATTAAACAGGGAGTCGGAGAAGAAGCGACAGCCCTTGAAAACAGCAAGCTTTACAGAGTTGTTGCAGACCTTTATTCCTGCCAGATGCTCGCAAGCGTAAAGGAAAAATCCTACGGACTTCTGTCTATAGTTCCAAAGGACAAAGGCGGCAATATGGTTCTCAACTATGAGGATTACATACTCAAGGCGGGCAAGCAGGAGCTCAAGGCGTGGTACGCCGTTGCAGCCTACCTTGACTCAATGGGAACTGTATCCTCAAAATACAAGGAGGCTGAGGGACGCAAAATTCTCACAGACAGCAAAAATCTCGGAGAACTTCTCAAGCAGCCTAACAAGGTCGGCTGGCTTGCAAGACTTGCAGTGCTGATACCGGTTATAATAATACTGCTTATCATTGCAATAATCTTTATAAAAAGACGCAAACGCGATGCAAATATGATGTTCAGTGTAAGCGAAAGACAGAAAAAAGCAATATTTGCTCCGATTAAAAAACAGAAGAATATTTTTGCGAAGAAAAACAAGAGATGGTTTAAATAATATATTACAAAGAAAACAAGAAAGAGGTGTTTTTATGCATTGGTCAGATGAAATCGCTCAGCGAATAATCAGAAAAAGACCTGACAAGGAAGAATACGTGTGCGCTGCAGGCATCAGCCCGTCAGGTTCAATTCATATAGGAAATTTCAGAGATATAGCTACAGCGTACTTCGTATGCAAGGCTCTCGAAAGAGCAGGCAAAAAAGCAAAACTTCTTTTCTCATGGGACGAACTGGACAGACTGAGAAAAGTGCCTGTAAATGTTGCAAAGGTAAACAAGGATATGGAGAAATACATAGGATTTCCGTATGTAGATGTTCCTAATCCGTTTGAGCCAGGAAACGGCACCTATGCTTCATACTTTGAAGATGAATTTCTTGAGTCAATCAAGGACTTCCATATAGATATGGATTTCAAATATCAGGCTGAGATGTACCGTTCAGGCAAATATACAGAATATATTCTGCTGGCAATGGAAAAAAGAAAAGAGATATTTGATATTCTCGACAGCTTCAGAACTCAGGACGCAGAGGAGGGCGAAAGAGACAGATACTATCCTGCAAGCATATACTGTCCTGAATGTGGCAAAGACACTACTACAATAGTTAAATACGACGATGAAACAAAGATTGCGGAATACGAATGTGCCTGCGGACACAAGGGAACATTTGATTTTAAAACAAACTACAACTGCAAGCTGGCGTGGAAAATCGACTGGGCAATGAGATGGGTATACGAGGGTGTTGACTTCGAACCGGGCGGAAAAGACCATGCAAGTCCCGGCGGAAGCTATGACACAAGCAAGGTTATCTGCAAAAAAATCTTCAACAGCGATGCTCCGGAATTCCAGGGATATGAGTTCATAGGAATTAAAGGCGTTGCAGGCAAGATGTCAGGCTCATCGGGACTTAATATGACACCTGCAACACTGCTTCAGTTCTATCAGCCTGAGGTTATACTGTGGCTGTACTCAAGATGCGAGCCGACCAAGGCATTTGACTTCTGCTTCGATGACGGTATACTTCGTCAGTATTTTGAATTTGACAAGCAGTACAATGAATACAAAAACGGCACAGCCAATGAGTTTATGACAGTTGTAATGGAAAACTGTCTGCACGAGGGAAGCGATATCAAGACAGTTCCGATGTCACTTCTGGCGCAGCTGGGCTCAATAGTTGACTTCAACGTGCCTATGATGGAAACTGTATTCGAGAAGATAAATCAGCCGTACAAGTATGAGGATTTCAAGGAAAGACTTAATCTTGCAAAGGCGTGGCTTGAAATATGCGCGCCTGACCAGGCAAACAAGCTGAGAACAACAAGAGACTGGGAGCTTTACGAGTCACTTGACGATGACCAGAAAAAAGAGATTGAGCTTCTGCTTTCATTCCTCAGAGATAAGGAATATGATCTTGATACTCTCAATTCAGAGCTGTATGCTATACCTAAGCACGTGTACGGTGAAGATGCTCCGAACCTCAAGAAGCTTCAGGGCGCATTCTTCAAGAGCGTGTACAAGCTCCTTATAGCTAAGGACAAGGGACCTAGACTGTATCTGTTCCTGTATGCTATTGATAAGGAAAGATATCTGCACCTGCTTGATTTCTCAACACCTAAGACAGAAGAGGAGCTGCATCCGCCGGTAGAGGAGGAAGCAGCAGAGCCTGAAAGAAAGATAGAGATAGAGTACGGCGATCCTGATCCTGTAGAGCCGGTTAAAGACCAGATTACCATTGATGACTTTGCAACTATGGATTTCAGAGTGTGCAAGGTGCTCAAGTGTCAGGAAATCAGAAAGTCACACAGCTGCTACAAGATTACACTGTTTGACGGTATCAAGGAGAGAGTGATTGTTTCATCGCTGAAGCAGTATTATCTCCCTGAGGATTTAATCGGAAAGAAGATTATTGTTGTGGCAAACTTAGAGCCTACAAGAATAACAGGCGTTCAGAGCAACGGTATGCTGCTTGCGGCAACCAACAATGCATGCGGATGTCAGGTTATATTCGTAGATGACATAGTTCCGGAGGGAACACAGATTAAATAAAGAGATAAAGGGTCTGCATCAATATGGTGCAGGCTCTTTTTGCAACGTGCAAGCACATCTTATATAAAATTGAATTGAAAATGATAAAATTGAAATGGGAAAACTTTTCAAGATAATTAAACGGGCAATGTTAGCGTGCGAAAATTCAGGTCACGATGTTAGTTGCGATTTTCCTGAGGTCAGGAAAATCGTTGAGGCAGGCGCGACAACGAAAGCTGTTGCAGAATTCCTTTATGAGAGTAAACTCGACAGCGGACAGATATGGGAATATGGGGAAAAATAGTTAAAGCAATTGATGCGGTTAATGAAAATGCAATAGCGATATAGTACGATATAGAGCAGCTGTTTTTAACACGCCGTGAGCAAGAAATCCCCCTCTTCTATAAGTGGTGGGATGAATTG
>OLOV01001232.1_pt1 | contig 20575 bp, 17 predicted proteins | sample 1672931 | NCBI WGS metagenome assembly OLOV01 (sample SAMEA3136738, study PRJEB25190) | human gut metagenome | biome: human gut; feature: human-associated habitat; material: faeces | place: Austria | collected 2013
AGGTAAGAAACAAAATGTCTGACGAAATCAAAGTTGAAGAATCCAAGCTTGAGAATGAAAAATCCTTTGACGAAATGTTGGAGGAAACTCTCAAAACTATATATAATGGAGATAAGGTAACTGGCGTTGTCGTTGCGATCACCGGCACTGAGATCAGCGTCGATCTCGGCACCAAGTACTCCGGCTTCATCCCCACGTCCGAGTTTACCGACGACGGCATCAAGGTCGAAGACGTTGTCAAGGTCGGCGACACCATCGAGGCTGTTGTTGTCAGAGTCAATGACGTTGAGGGTACCGCACAGCTCTCCAAAAAGCGTCTCGACGCGGCAAAGATGTGGAATGACGTCGAGGCCGCAGTTGACGACGGCACCGTTCTCGAAGGCGTTGTCACCGAAGAGAACAAGGGCGGCGTTGTCGTCATGGTCAAGGGCGTGCGCGTGTTCGTTCCCGCCTCTCAGACCGATCTCCCGCGTGAGGCCGATCTGGCACAGCTCCTCAAGAAGACTGTCCGCCTCAAGATCACTGAGGTCAACAAGGCCCGCAAGCGCGTTGTCGGCTCCATCCGCCGCGTCGCACAGGCTGAGCGCCGTGAGCGCACTGAGGCCATCTGGAACGAGATCGAGATCGGCAAGAAGTACAAGGGCGTTGTCAAGTCCCTCACCAGCTACGGCGCATTCGTCGATATCGGCGGCATTGACGGTATGGTCCATGTCTCTGAGCTGAGCTGGGGCCGCATCCACCAGCCCTCTGAGGTCCTCTCCGTCGGTGACGAGGTCGAGGTTTACGTTATCAACTTCGATAAGGACAAGCGCAAGATCTCTCTCGGCTACAAGGATCCCGAGGCCAACCCCTGGACGCTGTTCACCAACAAGTACTCCGTCGGCGACGTGGCGCAGGTCAAGGTCGTCAAGCTCATGCCCTTCGGCGCCTTTGCTGAGGTTATCGACGGTGTTGACGGTCTTATCCACATCTCCCAGATCGCAAACCGCCGCATCGGCAAGCCCGAGGATGTCCTCACCGTCGGCGATGTTGTCGAGGCGAAGATCACCGCGATAGACGATGATAAGCACAAGATATCCCTCTCCATCCGCGCTCTTTCCGAGCCTGCACCCGCAGCCGTCAAGGAAGAGGTCGAGGAGTATGGCGATGAGCCGTCCGAGGACGCGCTTGTCTATGAGGTCTCCGAGTCCGGCAAAGCCACCGGCATCGCCCCCGAGGAGGATCCCACCGACGCCGAGTAATATCGCGCCGGATATACTGGATCAGCGAATATATTGAATCAAATGACGCCGCCGCCCATACCGGGCGGCGGCGTTTTCACGTGCTACGCTTGATATTACAGCAGACCTACATTTTTGTAGGTCTGCTGAAAAAAAATACACAAACATTGACAACTTTTAAGCAATGTCTCGCTGTGCTAATATATATCCATAACTCTTGACGGTACCGCCCCCGATAATTATCAACACATATTCAACTGCCGCCATATGCGCCTGCAGTTGAATATGCCACCTTAAACCAAACGGCGTGACCATGAAAGGTCACGCCGTTTTTGCCGGTATGTGTTACGCAACACGCTTTATGCGCCCGTTTTCTCGTTTATCCAATCAAGAATGTCCTTGTACACGTCGGCTTTGTTCGTCTCGTTCAGCATTTCATGCCGCCCACCGGGGTAGAGGCGCATCTTTACGTCGCGCAGCCCGGCGTCGCAGAAAGCCTTATATGCCCTCTCCACGCCCTTGCCGTACTCGCCCACGGGGTCGCAGTCGCCGGACATGAAGTAAACGGGCTTTTCCTTGTCCATCGCGGCGATGTTGTTCTTGCTCGTGACGAACCATATGCCGCCCATCATGTCTCTGTAGAGACTTGCTTTTGCCACAAAGCCGCACATCGGATCGGCGATGTATTTGTCCACGCTCTCCGCGTCGCGCGACAGCCAGTCGAATTCGGTGCGCGGCGCTTCGATTTTGTTCAGATATGTGCCAAACGCAATATCGTTGAGCTTCTGCCCGTCCGCGCGCGGCCCCTTGGCCTTCACAATCGCTTCCGCCAGAAGATACCCGCCGACGACCATGGCCTTGCTCTGATGACCCGTGCCGCTGAGAATGACCGCGTCGTACTTGTCCGGGTGGGAGATGATGAACGTGCGCGTAAGGAAGCTTCCCATGCTGTGGCCGAACATGATGTACGGTATCCCTGGATATTCCTCCGCCATGATGTCGTGCAGATGCTCCACATCCATCACGACCTTGCCCCAGCCCAGCTCGTCGCTGAAAAAGCCGAGGTCGTCCTCCTGCGTGACGGACTTGCCGTGGCCGAGGTGATCCTCACCGACGGCGACGATGCCGTTTTCCGCAAGGAAGCGCATGAAATCGTCGTACCTTTCGATGTGCTCTGCAATGCCGTGCACTATCTGCACCACGGCGCGCGGCGCGCCGTCCGGCACGCACTTGCGCGCGTGTATCGTGTTCACTGCTGTGCTTGACCTGAACTCAAAATCCTGAAAGCTTGGCATATTTATCCTCCGTAGCGTTTTTGTTTTAATTTTACCCTCCCCGCGGCCTCTCGTCAATAAATAATGTGTGCCCTGTGTGTCAAATGCACATAAAATTCTCATTTGAGGTCATCACGGGTGTAGATGCGCACTGCGCGGAGCTGCTTAACAGATTGTTGGTGTTTTGGGTCAAGCTGTATCGACATGGTTATTTCCGACCCAATAATGTCGGAAATATCTATGTGCCCTTACAAATACCTCCCGGTAATACTGTCCTCGCTGCTTTGTATCTCCTGCGGAGTTCCGCACGCCACGATCCTGCCGCCCGCGTCGCCGCCGCCCGGCCCCATGTCAATGACATAGTCGGCATTGCGTATCACATCAAGGTCGTGCTCGATTACGATGACGGTCGCGCCGTTGTCCAGAAGCGCCTGAAAAACGCCCAGCAGCACCCGCACGTCCAGCGGATGCAGGCCGATGGACGGCTCGTCGAACACGAAAACAGAGTCCTCCTGCGTTTTGCCGATCTCGCTTGCCAGCTTCAAACGCTGCGCCTCGCCGCCGGAGAGGCTTGGCGTCTCCTCGCCCAGCGTGAGGTAGCCAAGGCCAAGCTGCTTCAGAATGTTCAGCCGCTGACTAACGGTTTTCATATCCCTGCAAAACTCGATGGCGGAGTTTACGTCCATATCCATCAGCTCCGGCAGGGAAACGCCCGTGCCGGTCCTTCCTGCAAGCTTGACGCCGTATGCCGCCCTCGCGTAACGGGAGCCGCGGCAGTCCGGGCAGGGGATGTTGACGTCCGGCAGGAATTGTACGTCCAGACTGACGACGCCTGTTCCGTCGCAGCCGGGACAGCGCAGGGAACCGGTGTTGTATGAAAAGTCGCTTGCCTTATAGCCTTTTTCCCGTGCACCGGCAGACCTTGCGTACAGCTTCCGCAGCTCGTCATGCACGCCCGCATAGGTGGCGACGGTGGAACGGACGTTGATGCCGATGGGCGTGGCGTCAATGAGCTTGACATGCGCGATGCCCCCGGCGTTTATCGCGCGGATGTGCGCGGGCAGAGTGCGGCCGTTTATGCTTGCCTCAAGCGCGGGAACAAGGCTTTCCAGCACCATCGTGGTCTTGCCGGAGCCGGACACGCCTGTGACAACGGTGAGCCGCCCCTTGGGAATGTCCACCTCCAGCGGCTTGACGGTGTGAATTTCAGAAGTGGACAGGTGAATGACGCCGTCTGAAAACAGCTTATCCTTCGCGGCGCACGCGCGCAGCTTCGTCTCGGCCTTGCCGGAGAGAAAGGGGCCTATCTGCGACGCCGGGTTTTCCTCAACGGCGGGGATCGTTCCCTGCGCAATAACGTGCCCGCCGTTTGCGCCGGCCTCCGGCCCCATCTCCACTATCCAGTCGGCTTCTTTCAATATCTGCGTGTCGTGATCGACCAGAATAACGGAGTTGCCGTCGGCGACAAGGTCGTGCATCACGCCGGTCAGCCCCACAATGTTGGATGGGTGCAGACCGATGGACGGCTCATCCAGCACGTACAGAACGCCGGTCGTGCGGTTGCGGACGGCGCGGGCAAGCTGCATCCGCTGGCGCTCCCCGGTGGAGAGTGTGGCCGCCGAACGGTCAAGCGTCAGATAGCCCAGCCCCAGATCCATAAGCCGCCTTGCCGTGCTCTGAAAAGCATCGCATATGCTTTCCGCCATGGGGCGCATTTTCTCCGGCAGACTGCCGGGAACGCCCCGTACCCAGTCCACCAGCTCGGAAAGTGTCATGGCGCAGGCCTCGTCCAGCGAAATACCCCGCAGCTTCGGCGCGCGTGCGGCGGCGGAAAGGCGTGTGCCGCGGCACTCCGGGCAGATATCCTCCTTCAGGAACTTCTCCACCCGCTTCATGCCCTTTTCATCCTTGACCTTGGCAATCGCGTTCTCCACGGTGTACACGGCGTTGAAATAGGTGAAGTCCAGCTCGCCCGCCTGATTGGAGTTCTTCGCGTGGTAGAATATGTGCTTTTTCTCCGCCGGGCCGTGATAGACTGTCTCTTTTTCCTCTGCGGTCAGGTCGCGGAACGGCACATCGGTGCGCACGCCCATTTCGCGGCACACATCGGTCATAAGCGACCACATCAGGCTGTTCCACGGGGCGACTGCGCCCTCGTCGATGCTGAGTGAGTCGTCCGGCACAAGGCTTGCGATATCCACGGTGCGGACGCTGCCAGTGCCGCCGCACTTCTGACATGCGCCCTGGGAATTGAATGCAAGCTCCTCCGCGGACGGGGCGTAAAAACGCGCGCCGCATTCCGGGCAGACAAGCTCCTTCCCCGCGGCGACAGCCAAGGACGGCTCCAGATAATGTCCGTTCGGGCAGCGGTGGCTTGCAAGGCGGGAATACATCAGCCGCAGACTGTTCAGCAGCTCCGTTCCCGTGCCGAAGGTGCTGCGTATGCCCGGCACGCCGGGGCGCTGATGGAGCGCCAGCGCGGCGGGAACATACAGCACCTCATCCACGCTGGCTTTCGCGGCCTGCGTCATCCTGCGGCGAGTGTAGGTTGACAGCGCCTCAAGATAGCGGCGCGAACCCTCCGCATACAGCACGCCCAGCGCCAGCGAGGATTTGCCGGAGCCGGACACGCCCGCGATCCCGACGATTTTGCCCAAGGGGATATCTACATCAATGTTTTTCAGATTGTGGACCTTCGCCCCACGGATAAGCATTTTATCTATCATTGTTTTTCTCCGGATACTTCGCTTTCAATTAGTATAATAAACAGTATAATAAAACTGCCGGAGGGAATCAAGCGTTCCGGCAAAAAGAAAAACGCCGCGGCGCGAATACCGGGCCGCTGAGACAGGAATAACTGAAAAGGGCATGGCAGAGTGCCATGCCCCTTGTGATGCAGATCTGTATTCGGTTCACGTGTCAATGAGTATTTCGCGTGTGTCTGTCTCTGCCGTGCCCACGGTGAAGGAGACGCTGCCGCCGTCATGCGTGAGCTTGAAGCTGTCGCTGTTCTTGCCGCTTTCCAGCAGGTCGGAGAGCATGAAAGCGGATTCCGCACCGTTAGTGACGAAAACGATCTTCTCCACGCCCTGCGCTTTCAGCGTGTTCATGCCGCCGAGACCGCCGGTGAGTATGGCAAAGTCGTATTTGGCAGTGACGGTGAGTATGCCGTCCTCCTGCTCCGCCTTATAGGCGACGTCCTTGCCGTCCTTATCCGTCACGCGGTAGAGCGGGCTTTGCAGGGTGTCTGCGTTGTCGGACTTTTTACCGTCGGATTTCTTTTCCGGTTCGGGCACAACAAGCGTGCCGATCTGGAACTCTATCGTCTCGTCGCCCAGCCGGACAACACAGGTCACGGGATATGTGCCCGGCGCGGTGGGTGCGGTCTCATTGCCGCCGTAGAGTATCTTCTCCACTGTGCCCTCGCCTTCCGCCGTCGCGGTAAACTCGCCGTTTTCGCTGCGGATGTCCAGCTTGGTCAGGTTTTCCGGCTCACCGTCGTGGTTCTCGCCGCTCAGACGCATGTTGATGTAGTCCTTCAGGGCGTCAATGTCGCTGTCGCTCAAATCGTTTATCGTCACGTCCGGCCCGATAATGTAATGACCGCTGTTGCTTTCGTGGTTGCTGTCCTGGCTGTCGCCGATGTACCCGATGGCATTCTCATCCAGCGTGTACTTGATCTCATTTGTATTGTAATCGAAGTAGACGTCATCATCGTCGAGAACACCCGTAGTAATACGCACATTACCGATGATGATAATGGTTCCGGTCATTTCATACCCGTCATCGCTGCCGATGGCGGCGGCACAGTCACCAGCTATTGCGGTGACCTGCGCGTTGTCCTGAATGATGATCAGACCCTCCATCTTTTTATCTTCACCGGGGCCGATGCCTGTGCCCTCATCCTCGCCAATCGCCGTCACCTTTGCGCTGCCGCGGATAATGATCCTGCCGGTGGATGTGATAGAGCCCTTCTTGCCGCCGCCAATGCCTGCGCCGTCTCTGTCACTTCCGGCTGACACCTGCGCGTTATCGCCGATGGTGATGCTGCCGGACACTTTGCCTTCCCGGCCGGAACCAATGCCTGCGCCCCCGTCCTCGCTCCACGCGGTCACTCGCGCGTCATCGCCGATAGTGATGTCGCCGGACATTTCGCCGCTGTCGCCAGAACCGATGCCCGCACCGTCATTGCCGCTTATTGCCGTCACCTGCGAGCTGCCGCCGATGCTGATGCTGCCGGACATATCGCCGTTATTGCCGGAACCGATGCCCGCACCATCTCCGTAACCTGTGTCATTCTTTATAGTGACAGTTGCATCGCCTGTAATGTGGATGCTGCCGGACATGTCCTCATCCTCGTGGCTGCCGATCGCGGCATTATTGTTATTATCGTTCTTGCTCCCGGCCTCCAGAGAGCCGCTGCCGGTAATGGTCACATCGCCGCCGGAAACATGGATGCCGGAACCGGATTCGGAGGAGAGCTTGTTGTCTCCCTCCAGCGTGATGTTCGCGCTGGAGTCGCCGACGTCAATGGCGTCGCCGTCGCTGCTGATGTTTACATCCTCAATGGTGACGTTTGCCGTCGCGCCGTCGGAGGTGGATATGGTGATGGTGCTGTCCGTTGCCGCGGAGCTGTCGCGCTGCGAAATGACGGGCGCGTCATCCGCGACGGCCGCGCCGCCGCCCTGTGACACAGTTTGCCCTGAGTTGTCCGCGCTTACGGTGATGTCGCCGTCCTCCAGATACCAGTCCGCCGCGAATGCCGACACGGGCATCCCCATTATCAGCACAAGCGCGATAATGCCGGATATGAGCCGTTTCATTTTCATTGAATGTGCGCTCCTTCCTAATTTATATTGTAGACACATACAAAATGCGATTGGTATACAATCCAATAATAACAGCACCCTCGCGTTCTGTCAAGTTAATTTGACGCAAAGGCGCGGCTGTCATGACGATTCTTTCCTAAAGCCACCGGCGTTTGCTTTGCACCATCAGATTTGCCCGGACGCTTCATCGCTCATTTCATCTCTCATTTGCCGTTGAAATATGAGCGATGAAATGTTATATTAACTGTGAGGTGATGAATGTGTACAGCAAAAACCCGCCGTTTGAGGTCACAAATACCATTTTGGGCGAAATTGCGGAGATAGCGGAGCTTGTGGGGCATGTAAACGCATCACGGGGCTTGACTTCCAACCCGACTCTGCGGCGAACCAACCGCATCCGGACGATATATTCCTCTCTTGCCATTGAGCAGAATACGCTGAGCTTGGAGCAGGTCACGGCTGTGCTTGGGGGTAAGCGCATAATTGCCCCGCCAAAGGACATTGCGGAGGTCAAAAACGCATACGAGATATATGATATGCTGGATACGCTTGATCCTTACTCGGTGGACGACCTCCTGAAAGCACACGGCGTTATGACAAGGGGTCTGGTGGAGGAATCAGGCTGTTTTCGTTCGCGCCCTGTCGGCGTCGCGGATAAGCAGGGCAACATTCTTCACTTCGGCACGCTTCCGGACTATGTTCCGGGTGCGGTCATGGAGCTGTTGGAGTGGGTTCGGAACAGTGAGCTTCACATGCTCATCAAGAGCTGTGTGTTCCACTATGAGCTGGAGCTGATACATCCGTTCGCAGACGGAAACGGACGCATCGGACGCTTATGGCACACCTTGCTGCTGACACAGTGGAAGCCGATGTTCGCATGGCTCCCGGTGGAGTCCATCATCCATGACCGTCAGGGCGAATACTACGACGCGATCAACCGCTCCAACGACGACGCGGAGTCAACGGTTTTTATCGAATTCATGCTCTCCGCTATCAAGGAAGCGTTGGTCGAGGCTGTGCAGGGCGACGAAACCGGTAATATACGCACTGATGAGCAGCGCTGGCGCAAAATTGCGCGCTTTCTTCAAAAGAACGGCACCGTTACCAATGCCGACGTGCGGGATATGCTCGGCGTGTCCGCCGCGACCGCGAACCGCATTCTCGGCAGATATGTTGAGGCCGGTAAGCTTCATAAGGCCCGCACAGGCAGAACATGGGGATATATCCTCGTGAAATAAGCAAAAAAACATGACCGCCACTCTTCGCCGCGCCCGTGATAGTGGACAGGCGGTGGGCGATCACGATAACGGTCTTGTCCGCGACGAGCTTTGCCACGGCGCGCTGTATCACGTCCTCGTTCTCCGGGTCTATGTATGCCGTTGCCTCATCCAGCACGACGACCGGCGCGTCCTTCAGCATTGCCCGCGCGATGGCGATGCGCTGCCGCTCGCCGCCGGAAAGGTGCGCCCCGCCCCCGCCTACAACGGTGCCATATCCGTTGAAGCTCACAGGCGTCTCGGCGTGAAGCTGTTCCTCCGCCTTGAGTATCTCATCCACCTGGCCCACGGTCGTGCCGACCTGCGCCAGCGTATCCACGAAGTTGAACGCCGCCACGATGGGCGCGGACATGCCCAGCGCGAGGATGATCACCGTTATGAACGTCTACGCGGAAAGTGTGCCGTGCTGGTAGAACACCCAGCCAAACGGCAGCACTGTCAGCATCTGCGCCGGGAAAAACGCGTAGGCCATCGACATGCCGAGCTGGCTGCGGCGCATCCAGTCGTAGTAGTACTGCGCGTTTGCACGCACCTTGTCAACAAGGCGGGCATAGGACTTGCTGCCCTGATTGAACGCCTTTATCACCTCAATGCCGTGAATGTACTCTATTATCGCGCCGCTCATTTCGTTCGTCGCCTGCACCGCGCCCTCGTAATCCTTGGCGTAATTGCCCATTACCCTCATCATGAATATGAAGGCGACGGGGAATACGGCCAGCGACAGCAGCGCCAGCCGCCAGTCAAGCACAAAAAGGTATATCAGCGTCAGCACCGGCGCTATGATGTTCGCCGTCATTTCCGGGAAGAGATGGGCAAGCGTCGTCTCCATGCTGTCCACCTGATCGACGATGATCTGCTTCAGCTTCCCGCTGGAGGTGTCCATCACCGTGCCGAGCGGCAGCTTCGGCAGCTTTGCCAGCAGCAGCTCGCGTATGGTTTTCAGGATATTGAACGTCGCCTTGTGCGAAATGGACAGCGCGCCGTTATAAAGCGCCGTGCGCGCGGCGTAGCCCGCCAGCGCGGCGATCAGCCACGGCGTATACGCCGCAAGCGCCGTTTCGCCCGCAAGCAGCAGCACTATTATTTTGGCCGCCGCGAAGTACGGCACCATTCCGCCGATAACACCGAGCACCGCGAGTATCACAGCCGTGATAAGCCTATTTCACCTAGCTTCTGAATATTTCCGCGATTTTGGCGAAGTCCTCCCGCGCCTCCTTGAAGTACGGCAGCATGCAGTAGCAGTGCACCATGCCCGGCCGCGCAAAGGCCGTGTACGGAACGTTTGCCCGCCTGCACGCCTCCTCAAAGTCCGGCAGCGCGCCGTACAGCACCTCGTCTGCGGAGTAGATGAAGTGTATGTCGCCCACGCCGGAAAAGTCGCCGCGTGAGCCGGATATCATATAGTCCGGCACGTTGTCCTGTCCGTGGCGCATGAACTTTTCCACCGTCACCATGAATGCGTAATCTATCGCAACGTCCTTCTCGTTCAGCGCCTGCATCCGCGCCTTTTCCGCGTCGTTCCACGGCACCTCGCCGGGGGAGACCGCCACGATATGCCGCGGCTGCGGCAGGGGAGTGCCCAATGCGCTGTTGTGCGCCGCGATGCCCAGCGCCAGCGCGCCGCCGGATGAAAATCCGCAGGTGCTGACGTTCCCGCCGCCGTATATGCCTATCATCTTTCTGTAGCATTCATAGGCCATGGCGTAGGTGTCCGTGATGCAGTGCTCCGTGCACAGCGGATAAAACGGGAACCACACGTCGCAGCCTGAATCAAAGGCGAGCTTGCGCATCACCGGCAGGTCTCCTCTGTCCGGGCCGATGACCATCCCGCCGCCGAAGAAGTACAGTATGGCGCGCTTGGACGGCTGCGGCCTTTCGCGCACGATAAGGCACGGAAAGCCGTTTACGGTTATCATTTCATAATGCGCCTTGTGATCCTTCGGGGTGAATACGCCGCGGCTGCGGTTCTGCTTCTCTATTACCTTCAGTATCTCGTCCTCCGGCAGGGTGAACGCTTTCTTTGCGCCGGAAAGCTTGTACGCGGCACGCAGTACAGATGCAAAAAAGCTCATGTCAGATCCTCCTTCTATTTTATATGTGTTAGCTATATGTTCTGGCGCGTCCGGCGCGCCTTTTTATGCTTCGCCGCCCTTGCGGCATACGAACCATGCTATGCTCTTCACGTTCCCGACCTCCGCCTGCGCGTAAAGCTTGCTGAGCCGGTCTCTCAGGCTGTACACCGTCTCATACGGCGGTGTGAAGAACTTCATCGGCTCATACGCCTTTTGGATGAAGCCGTCCGTCCTTCTGTGCTCTCCCATCACGTAGAAGCACCCGCAGAATACCCCACCCGGCTTAAGCACGCGGAAGGTCTCGCTGTACGCGGCCTCCTTGTCCGGAAACGCGTGGAAGCCGTTGAGCGAAACGACGGCGTCAAAGCTCGCTTCAGGGAAGGGGAGCGCGCCCACGTCGCCCTGCCGGAATTCAACGTTTTTCAGCCCCATGCGTTCCGCCTTTTCCTGCGCCTGCGCCATCATGTCCGGCGAATAGTCAAGGCAGGTTATCTCCGCCTCCGGCATCGTTTTGTACAGCGGCATCGTCAGCACGCCCGTGCCGACCGGAACCTCCAGCAGCTGCCCCGAAAAACCCTCCGGAATGCCCGCCAGCGCCTTCGTCAGATATTCGTCGCATTCGGCCTTGTTCATTGCCCATACAAGTCTGCACACGGCCTTCCCGGCCAGAGTGGTGCAGGTTATCATCCCGTCGTAGAAGCTGCTGCTCCCCGTCATGCGGTATGCGCCGCGTATCGCGTCCTGCCGTGCTGTGTCTGTGCCCATGTATATCTCCTCCGTTTACGTTCTCTGCTGTTATAATTCTTCTGGACTCTGATTTTGCTCATGAAACGGCACTCAGTTTAACACGACTAACCGCTGCGCCGCATTACGGCCGCGCCTTTGCCGGCGCAGCCCTCTTAACATATAAATTCTACCACACGGCATTTGTAATTACAATAGCCCCGCGCGCCGGAATCCTGACTTTTTTACATCACCCTACGCGCCCGCGGGCAATAGCACAGGCAAAGGGAAAATAATCTCGAATTTTTCAAAATTGGGTATTGCATTTTTTGAAATAATGTGCTAGTATATCTGAGCACTGAGAGGTGACAAGTCAATATTTCCGGGTGTAGCGCAGATGGTAGCGCGCTTGAATGGGGTTCAAGAGGCCGCTGGTTCAAATCCAGTCACTCGGACCAAAAATCTACAGGTTTCTTCTGCGAAACCTGTAGATTTTTAATTTTATTCGGTTGTTTCTTCCCACAGTAGGTCTTTGAACAGTACTCTCATATAATCGCTGCGGCCGTGCAGAACACGGTCAATGTAGATGTTGTCTCCATTCGTCCGGTAGGAAACCATACAGTTTCCACTAATGACTGTGTTTTCTTCTGCGGTGTTTTCAAAATTTTCTGATAGATGTTATTGTCCTTTTCAAAATTTGTAGAAAAGAGGATTGTATATGTTCAAAGTAAAGTCTGTAGAGAAGCTGGAAAGTGGTGTCTATTGCTGCGAGTACTATGTATACTCCAATACAAGCTATGAGCTACTCAACGCAGTGGACCTATGTGATCACGACCGCATCAGAGTATTCCTTGATGAAGAAGATGAAGACATCATGATTCCCTTTTACTCTGGAATCTATCGTCTTTGGGAGATACCTCCTTTACCCAAGAGTTACTTCCATTATTACTCTTTTTCCTTCGATGACGAAAAAGAGAAAATAGAATTTTACCCCGGTCCTTTTCCTGATATGCCCGATCAAAAACCAAGCTTGCGCGTCGATACACCGGATCCGCACTTTGATTTAGAAGCTTTTTTCAAACGAAAAACCGATGGAAAATACATACCGGAGCCCCTGGGAGAACCTATACCGGAACGTTGGCAGGAGCCCAGCTTAGAATACTTAAGACGACCTGCGTCCGATGACTATTTTTTAGAGTATCTTAGGTCGCACAGCTTTAGCTGTAGTGACACAGATGGTGATAGGCATTATAGTACAAACGGTGACTGCTCATGGGTGTCTTACCGTGCGTCGTATGCATATTATGATGAAGATGACTATAATCATATGGTCAACATTATATGGGAAGTTCTGGGAAATTCTACAGCGCCTTCATCCGATGGTGAGTTCTCTGCTGAAACATATGTTGTTGACCCGAATGACCGGACCGACAACCCGGATTTGAAATATTTGGACTGTAAGTGGAGCTTTCATCGGCATTTAAGTGAGAGCGAGATAGCTGAGTACGACAGCTTCTTTAGTAGTATTTTCGCTGAGGCTCATGCGCTGTTCAAAGAGCGTTATCTATAACTATCGAGGTTTTACGACTATCGACTACAGATACAATCAGCTCTCTTTGCCTCCGGAAGCCATCTTTCTGCATAGTATATCCTGTTCTGCTGTGAAATACAACGGCAAGCTTGCGGCATATACAATGACGTAAGAAAACACTATTTGCCGCTTGCGCCCTTGGCGGTCACATAAATACCAAGAAGCATTTCGGCGACAGACAGCCCCAGCAGAAGCCCCGAAAAGAAATCTTTGATGTCTGAACCGCCGAAGGTATGCGACAGCGCCTGCAAAGCAATTCCCATAACGATAAGTATGACGCCGGTCAACATGACTTTTTGCTTCTCTAATTCCTGCGTTCTTCTCAATAAATCGAGTATCTGCTCATCATCATACACGCGAACGCTTTTGTCGTCAGACTCTTCGCCGTCCATCAATTCAGAAACCGAGACTTTTAACTCCTCACACAGGCTTTTTACTACGGCGTAATCGGGCATACATTTGCCTGTTTCCCATTTGGAAATTGTTTTGTTTGAAACACCAAGGCGTTCGGCAAGCTGCTCTTGAGTCAGGTTCTGCTCCTTGCGTTTTTTGGCAATAAATTTTCCTGTTGTAATCTGATCCATCTCTGAGACCTCCTTTGTTTCATCGTTATGAGAATAGCATTTTCGCTTGAAAAACTATATCCATTATAAGGCAAATGTGGGTGGAATATATCGCAAAACGACCGCCGGGGCGCGCCCCGGCGGTCGTGATACGGATATATATTAATAGTATACGGTCTGTACGCAGAGATCAGCCGCAGACAATCGCCTTGGTATCCCTTGCAATGACAAGCTCCTCGTTCGTGGGGATGACAAAGACCTTGACCTTGGAGTCGGGCGTGGATATCATGATATCCTCACCGCGCTTGGAGTTGGCCTCGTCGTCGATCTTCACGCCCAGATAGCCGAAGTACTCGCAGATGTCGGCGCGCGTGGACTTGCTGTTCTCGCCGACACCGGCGGTGAACACGATGGCGTCCACGCCGTTCATCGCGGCGACGTAGGAGCCTGCGACCTTCGCCACCCAGTAGGCGAACATGTCCAGCGCGAGCTTTGCGCGCTCGTTGCCCTCGGACGCGGCATTGTCCAGATCGCGGAAGTCGGAGGAGACGCCGGAAATGCCCTGCACGCCGGACTTCTTGTTGAGGATGTTGAGCATCTGGTCGATGTCATAGCCGTACTTGTGCATCAGATACTGCATCACGCCCGGATCGAGATCGCCGCAGCGCGTGCCCATCGGCAGGCCGACCAGCGGCGTGAAACCCATAGAGGTGTCAACGCACTTGCCGCCGTTGATGGCGCAGATGGAGGAGCCGTTGCCCATGTGGCAGGATACAATCTTCAGCTCTTCAATGGGCTTGCCCATAAGCTCCGCGCAGCGGGCGGAGACATAGCGGTGGCTCGTGCCGTGGAAGCCGTAGCGGCGCACGCCGTCCTTCTCGTAGTACTCATACGGCAGTGCGTACATGTACGCCTTGCCGGGCATGGTCTGGTGGAACGCAGTGTCGAACACGGCGACCATGGGCACGTCGTCGCCCATGACGGCCTTGCACGCGTTGATGCCGGTGATGTTCGCGGGATTGTGCAGCGGGGCGAAGGGGGTGCACTCGTCAAGCGTGGCCATGACGGCGTCGTCTATCTTGACTGAGCTTGCAAACTTCTCGCCGCCGTGAACGACGCGGTGGCCGACGGCGTCTATCTCCTTCATGGAGCTGACAACGCCGTATTCGGGGCTGGTGAGCTTCTCTATAACGGCGGCAATAGCCTCGGAATGCGTGGGCATTGCGACGTCCTTATTGAACACGCTCTTCCCGCCGACGAGCGGGGTGTGCTTGAGGTGGCCGTCTATGCCGATGCGCTCGCACAGACCCTTCGCCATGACCTGCTCGGTGTCCATGTCGATGAGCTGATACTTGAGAGAGGAGCTGCCTGCATTGATAACAAGAATTTTCATTTATCCTTTTCCTTTCTATTGTAAATAGTGTTACAATTAAGTACAATACATACGCCATCTATTTTAATACAAATAAGCAAAAACGCAAGAGTTTTTTACGCGGAGGGAAGCAGAATGAACGTCATAGGCATAGTGGGGGAGTATAATCCGTTTCACTTCGGGCATGAGTACCATATTAAAATGAGCCGTGAGCGCCTTGGAGAGGACAGCGCCGTTGTCTGCGCCATGTCCGGCGACTACGTCCAGCGCGGCGAAGCGGCGATGTATTCCAAGTTCGCCCGCGCCGAGGCCGCCTGCCGCGGTGGCGTCGATCTCGTGCTGGAGCTTCCTCTGCCGTGGGTGCTTTCCTCGGCGGAGGGCTTCGCCCGCGGGGCGGTCGCCCTGCTCAGCGCCGCCGGGGCCACGCATCTCAGCTTCGGCAGCGAGGCCGGAGAGACCGGGCCGCTTGAGGAACTGGCCGGGCTTCTTGTCACGCCGGAGATAAATGAGGAGATAAAGGCCGTGCTTGCGCAGGATGCAAGCCTCTCCTACGCCGCCGCGCGGCAGAAGGCCGTCGCAGCGAGGCTTGGCAGCCGCGCCGCGCTCCTTGAAACGCCGAACAACATCCTCGCCGTGGAATACCTGAAGGCGATAAAAACGCTGGGCGTGCCCCTCGCGCCCATGACGGTCGCGCGCAGCGGGGCCGCGCATGATGACGCCTCCGGCGGCGTGGGCTATAGGTCAGCCATGGAGATCCGCCGCTTCATCTCGCAGGGGATGGAGGCCGGAAGCTTCGTTCCCACGGGCGCGGCGGCGGTGTACGCGCGCGAAAGAGACTGCGGGCGCGAGCTTGCGGGGGAGGAGCGCATGGAGCTTGCCATACTTTCCCGATTGAGGATGCTTGACCGCGCGGCGTTTGACGCCCTGCCGGACGCCTCCGGCGGCGCGGGTGCGCGGCTCTATGAGGCCGCCCGGACGCAGCCCAGCCTGAACGCCGTGCTTGCCGCGGCAAAGACAAAGCGCTATGCCATGTCGCGCGTGCGGCGCATGTGCATGTGCGCCGCGCTCGGCGTGCGCGCGGAGATGAGTACCGGCACGCCGCCGTATATCCGCGTGCTTGCCGCGAACGCGCGCGGCTGCGCGCTGCTGCGGCAGATGAACGACCGGGAGGACGGCCTTCCCGTCGTGACAAAGCCCGCCTCCGTGAAAAATCTGTCCGCGGATCACGAAACGCTGTTCGCCCTCGGCGCATCCGCGCACGACCTGTATGTGCTCGGTTACAGGGCGGAAGGGGAGCGAAAAGGGGGCGAAGACTGGCGAAACAGCCCCAAAATTGTGAATAATCCATAAAAGCGGCAAAAAAATATTTTTCAATTTAGTGAGATACATTTATTGCAATTCTGCGCCCGATAGTGCATAATCGTAATATCGCAAAAGAGATACACGTGTACGCGAAATACGGACACTCCCAATTGCGAAGAATATATTATGGAGGGACAAAATATGAAGAAGATCATAGCAATTGCACTTGCTTTAGTAATGGTTTTCGCACTTTGCGCGTGCGGCAGCACCTCAAGCAGTGCACCGGCTGACAGCTCCGCTTCCGCCTCTTCCGGCGAGAAGGTCGTCAAGATAGGAGTTTTTGAGCCGACTTCCGGCCAGAATGCAGCCGGCGGCAAGAAAGAGATACTCGGCATCGAGTATGCCCACGCTCTTCAGCCCACCGTTGACATCAACGGCGAGACCTACAATATAGAGCTCGTCTACGCTGACAACGCGTCTGACGCATCCAAGGCGCCTTCCGCAGCGCAGCTTCTGATAAGCCAGAATGTTTCCGTCGTTATCGGCACATACGGTTCCGGCTGCGCCATCGCTGCCGGCGACCTGTTTGCAGAGGCCAAGATCCCCGCGATCGGCACCTCTTGCACCAACCCCCAGGTCACTCTTGGCAATGACTACTACTTCCGTATTGCTTACATCGACCCGTTCCAGGGCGCTGTTATGGCAAGCTATGCTCTCAAGCAGGGCTGCAAGAACTGCGTCGTCATAGTTGAGGCCGGCGACGACTACTCCGCCGGATTCGGCAACTACTTCTCCGAGGCCATGCTCAAGGCCGGCGCCGCGTGCGACACCGTCACCTTCCAGACCGGCGAGACCGACTTCTCCACCATCATGGCAAACATCAAGTCCAAGGGCTATGACGGTATCTTTGCTCCTGTCTCCATCGAGACTGCTCCTCTGATAATCAATCAGGCGCGTGAGAACGGCGTTGACTGCCAGATCATGGCGGGCGACACTTGGGACGATATCTCTATCGCTGAGCGTGCCGGCGAGAACGCCAACGGCGTGTTCTTCTCCGCATTCTTTGATGCTTCCGATACGAGCAACGAAGCCGGTGTTGAGTTCAACAAGGGCATCCTTGATTGGATCGCGGCCGACTCCACCAGACTCGAGAACAACGGCGGCACTGCCGACGCTATCTCCTCCGTTACTCCCTGCGGCTATGACGCTTACATGGCGGCCTACAACGCCATCCTCGCCGCACAGAGCACCGACGGTCAGGCTATCCGCGACGCGCTTGCCGGCCTTGAGGTGAGCGGTCTTGTCACCGGCGACCTTAAGTTCGACGAGAACGGCGACGCCATCAAGAACTATGTTGCCATAAAGACCTTCCAGGACGGCAAGATAGTGTTCTCCGATGCCTACACCGGTGAATAAGCCCCAACGCTTAGATCACAGTCAAACGGCAGCGTTATCCCCGGCGAGACCCGCCGGGGAGCGTTCCGTTTTTATGTATAGAAAGAGTTTTTGGTTAGGAGGCTTGTAATATGCATACTGCCACATATTACATAGATCTGCTGCTATCGGGAATCACCGTCGGCAGCCTTTATGCGTTGATTGCCATCGGCTATACCATGGTCTACGGCATTTTGCGTTTAATAAACTTTGCACACGGCGACATCTTTATGATGGCCGGCTTCTTCATGGTGTATATCAGCGCGTCAATGCCTATGGCAGTGGCGATACCCATAGTTCTTGCCATGACGGTGCTTCTCGGCGTGCTCATAGAGCGCGCGGCGTACAAGCCGCTGCGCAGTGCCCCGCGCATGTCTGTCATGATCTCTGCGATAGGCGTCAGCTATCTGCTTCAGAATCTTGCGACGTATATCACCGGCGGCCTTGCAAGGGCATACCCCGACATTCCTTTTCTCAAGGGAACGTTCATGGCTGGCGCTCTCAAGGTCAAGGTCATCACTGTGGTCACGCCTGTGCTGACGATCCTGCTCGTTATCGCGCTTGTCATTTTCATCAACCATACCAAGACGGGCATGGCCATGCGCGCCGTTTCCAAGGATTTCGATACGGCTCGTCTCATGGGCATCAAGGTCAACAATGTCATTTCCGTCACCTTTATAATAGGTTCGTTCCTTGCGGGTGTCGGCTCCATACTTTACTTTACCAATTACGGCCAGGTCAGCCCCACTATCGGCGCTATGCCCGGCCTGAAAGCCTTCGTCGCGGCGGTGTTCGGCGGCATCGGTTCGATCCCCGGCGCGGTGCTCGGCGCATATATAATCGGCATTTGCGAATCGCTCATCAAGGCGAATGACTCGATCGCCATATTCAGCAACGCCTTTACTTTTGCCCTGCTTATTATCGTGCTTCTGTTCAAGCCCAACGGCATGTTCGGCGAAAAGCTGACGGAGAAGGTGTGATATTATGACAAACAAGAAAAGAGATATTATACTATCAGCGATCCTGGCGGCTGTCGTGCTGGCGTTGCTCGTCTATGTCGATAAGCAGCAGCATTATTCCATGCTTGCGTCCGTCATTCAGAAAGCGGCGATATACTCGCTCCTTGCTGTCTCGCTCAATCTGCTCAACGGCTTTACAGGGCTGTTTTCTCTCGGGCAGGCGGGCTTCATGATGCTTGGCGCATATACCTACGCCATACTCACCATCCCGCTTGAGCAGCACGCAAGCGTTTACCAGTACTTTAACGGCGGTATTGTCAACGTCTGCCTGCCGGCCTTCGTCGGCATAATTTGCGCCGGCCTTGTGGCGGTCGCGTTCGCGTGGCTTGTCGGCAAGCCCTGCCTCAAGCTGAAAAGCGACTATCTTGCCATTGCGACGCTCGGCTTTGCGGAGATCCTGCGTGCCATCATCCAGTGGGATGTCCTCGGCCCCGTTACCAATGCCTCCAACATCCTTAAAAAGTTCCCAAAGTTTGACAGCATTCTCACGCCTGTCCTCGCCTCTGCTTTCTGCATTTTTCTCATAGTGCTGCTTATCAATTCCTCCTATGGCCGCGCTTTCAAGGCCATCCGCGAGGATGAGATCGCGGCGGAGGCAATGGGCATCAACCTTGCCAAGACAAAGATGCAGGCGTTTCTTACAAGCGCTTTTTTCGCCGGTATCGGCGGCGCACTGCTTGCAATGTTCCAGGCCAGCGTTCAGGCGCGCGCATTCACCTCTGCAATGACCTATGAGATATTGCTCATTGTTGTCATTGGCGGCATCGGCTCAGTTACCGGCTCCATCTTGGGAAGCTTTTTGTACATAGCCTGTTCAGAGTGGTGGCTGCGTTTCCTCGACGACTCGCAGACCTACCTCGGTGTGAATATCCCGTTTATGCGCGGCGGCTTCCGTATGGTCGTTTTCTCCGTCGTCATCATGCTCATCGTCCTTTTCTACAGGCAGGGCATAATGGGTACGCATGAATTCTCGTGGCAGGCGATAATCGACTTTTTCAGAAAGCTCTTTGCAAAACGCGAAAGAAAGGCGGCGAAGGACAATGGCTGAGAACGTGCTGCATATTGAAAATGTGACCATGCAGTTCGGCGGCGTCGTCGCCGTCAATAACCTCAATCTTGATGTTGAACAAGGTGAGATCGTTGCCCTCATCGGGCCGAACGGCGCGGGCAAGACCACGGCCTTCAACTGCGTCACCGGCGTGTATGAGCCGACGAACGGCAAGATAGACTTCTATGGCGAGACCATAGTTGAAAACTATCCGCAGGGGAAGATGAAAAAGCTCTACGCGGGCGAGAATATGGGCATGTACGATAAGATCGTTTCCCATACTCCGGATGTTATCACGTCCAATGGCATTGCCCGCACCTTCCAGAACATCCGCCTTTTCTCAAAGCTCAGCGTTTTTGAAAACGTCATAATAGCAAAGCATATGCGTGCAAAGCAGAACTTTTTCTCTGCTGCACTGCACCTGAACGGTGCGGAAGAGCGGCGTATGCGCGAGGAGTCCATGGCTCTGCTTGAGGAGCAGGGGCTTGAAAAATATAAAGACGATGTGGCCGGAAGCCTGCCCTACGGCATCCAGCGCCGTCTTGAAATAGCCCGCGCCCTTGCGACCGAACCGAAGCTGCTGCTGCTCGATGAGCCGGCGGCAGGCATGAACCCGCAGGAGACGCTGGAACTGGCAGATTTCATCGTGAAAATAAGGGATGAATACAAGCTTTCCGTGTTCCTTGTCGAGCACCATATGGATCTTGTCATGAACATAAGCGATATGATATATGTCCTTGACTTCGGCAAGCTCATTGCCAAGGGTGTTCCGTCTGAAATACAGAATAATGAGCATGTCATAGACGCATACCTGGGGGTGAGTGAGGATGAGTGATATAATTCTCAGCGTT